>Ga0213868_10001757_pt1 | contig 20984 bp, 14 predicted proteins | sample PICome_9_FD_160087 | JGI IMG/M metagenome (GOLD analysis project Ga0213868, IMG submission 160087) | Coastal seawater microbial communities near Pivers Island, North Carolina, United States - PICO127 | ecosystem: Environmental > Aquatic > Marine > Coastal | place: USA: North Carolina...
TGGTGAAGTCATTTCGTTTGAAGGACTTCCTCCACCTGAACCCTTCTCTGGTGCTCAAGTAGAAAAAAAGAAAATATTTCAGTCATGTGCTGAAGGTATGAAAACCACAGAAGACGGTCTGGCTGCTTGGAATGGTCATGTGTTTATGACATCTTGTGGTCCATGCACAGCGAGTCTTAAGAATGCAATGATGCGATAAAAAGTTATAAAACTTACTTAGATCAATCCTGATGACTTTTTTTAGGTTTCCATCGGTCCAATGTTTGTTACATCAATAATGTTGTTGTAACATCAATAACAAACAGAATGTATTACAATTTCTTTGGTATTACTTTATTTTAGGAATGATCTTTCCAATCAAACTTGGGTAAACCTCGTTTCAAACTTCTTTCATTCAATCCATCCATAATACATTCTACCAAGCAATTCCTTACTCGCTCTTTCTTGTCTGGATCTCTAGTATTAATCCAAAGTTCCAGTCTGAAGATCGTCATGGTTCCTTTCCCTTTGTCAACAACTCTTACTCCATTAATACAATCCTCCGCATCTCCACTCACAGCCTCCTCAATGGTCTCTCCGATAACACCAAGTACTAAATTATTCCAAAATATGTCAAGAATATTCACATCTAAACTTTGCCTGATGAAGAAGGACCCCCCTGATGAATTCTGCGGATCTCCCCACTCCGGCTCAATACCCTTCTTGAATAGATTATACTCCAAAATTGTTTTCCCTTTCGGTCCGACACGTTTCTTAGTCTCGCCATCAAAAAATACTTGTGATGGACGAGGGATGTTGTTATAATACCTCCAAAAATCCTGAACGGTGGAAAACGTACAGAGTTGAGTCATGGCATTTGTCCAATCTTCACTCTTTCTACTTCCTTCAATGCGTTCCCATAGCACCCACTCTTTGTTTCATGTTAGATGACGATTCATTTATATGAATAAAAGTGAGAAAAAGGTTCATCAAAAATACAAATGTAGACAGAGGCTAGTGTGTTTTCAATCACAATTTGTCAAGAACATAATGAGAGAGGAGAGATATACACTCACCATTTTGCAAGGGAGAAAACGATTCTGAATCTGTCGACATGACTCTATTCAAAATCAAAATTGCTCGTCAATACTGTTCTTGATGAAACGAAAGGACGAGGTCCTCTTTACACTCTTGCGAAAGTGTAGCAGTAGAAACAAGATTACGAGGAACGTCTGCCGTCTGCATCTGCATCGGGCTTCGGGCTCCTACTCGAGAGGCTCATGACTACGCGTTCATTTCTCATTTGGTCGCTGTGTGTGAGAGCTTATTTCGTTCGCGGTTTTTTTTCTGTGCCGTGGGCCGTGTGGCCAACGAACAGAGAAAAAACAATGACAACAAATATATCAAAATGCGACCCTATCTGTTGAAAATAAATTCAGATGATAATAATAATGATACTAATAACTCACTGATAACTAGATCAGTAATGTAAGGATGTGTGTTTCTACATGGAGGAAAGTACAAACAACAATGAATGAAAGACTTTCGATTCAAACGAGCGACAAAGAATAAAACAGGGTCTGGATGACTTTCTATTCGTTCTCTCTAGAGAGAGACGTTACAATTCACCATTATAAAAACAGGTACATTCTTTTTTCCGCTCGCGATCTCGAAGATGCAACTGCACAAATTCATCCTCTTTTAAGAAATATTGATCCGTCTCTTTATTCCCAGGTGTGATGCAATCTTCTAATCCGTCGGGAAGATAGTCAGGTAATGTGTCAGGATGGTGCACACTAAATGCATAAATGGCATCAGTACGTGCCACAATATGACCCTCTTTCAAGTGACAGTTCTCCATCGCATAATTCCATTTCTCTTTATCAGCCTTAAGATCATGGGCGCACTGCAAGACTCTATCAACACTGTCGTCCTCCGGTCTAACATATTGTTCAATCAATCGTAACCTATGACCTGCACATTTGGTAGAATGCTTTGAGAAGAACCTTCTGAATAGAATTTGTTGCAGTGTTTTCGATTCTTCTACTATTGCCGTGTCTCCATCAATGAACATGATGACATGATAGTCGGCTGCGTATCTGGCTGCCAAGTAGGGAGCAAAAGCATACTGCCCCCCACAGACATTCCGTTCAAATGATATACTTGGTGTTATGTAAGGCACTAATTGTATTTTGATACGACGCTTCTCTAGAAGTTCTCCAAGGGTCATATCTGTGGACGATGCAAAAATTGAGTGTTGCCCGATGTTCAAAAGTGGTATGAGGCCGTGCGGATCGATCTGCTCTATAGCACTAAACGCAGAAATTCCATACATTGGATATAGTCTTGATATTTCAGTCTTCAATAATATTTGAAGCTGCTGATATGTTCTATTTGCTTGGCCATCTACAACAGCAATGATGTGCGTAGAACCGGGAGCGTTCCGAATCAAGTGAAATAAATTTGAAACAAGTCGAACATGTATTCCACCAATTGATCCCGTATCTTCCTTCATACTCTTCAAAGCTAATGATCCTTTATATTCGCCTTTATCATATGTAGGTCCTTCTACATGTGCCAAACGCAACTCTTTGAATGAATTAGGAACAAAATCAGATGAGAAATCATTCCAAAATTTACCAAGCCTAGATGCAATACGGCTCCTATCATCATCATGACTCATTAGAGCTGTCCATGGCCAACTTGTAGATACATGAAATCCTTTATAATGAATACCAAACCAACCATCTAGCGAAAACTTGGTGCGAAAGTAAATATTTTGGATGTCATCCCTATCTCGAATCTGATTCTGTAATGATGATATTGACATACAGGTCAGCTCCTCAATTCCGTTTGGAAGTTGGCAGTCTACTGTCCAGGGATAACCAAAGGTTTTAAAACGACTGTCTCCTTGTTGCCACTTTGTAAATCTTCCACTGATAGATGCTTTTCCAGGGAAACATTTGGTAGCCGTAGACTGTTGATTTGTCAAGCGTAGTTCAAATCCTACCCCGGGCAGAAAATGATCCATATCTTGCCGATTTGAAAATTGAATACACACATCACATGTTGGTGTGTATTCCTTGTAATGATTCAGATACATATCCTTCAGGTTCGATACGAAGGTCGTGGCCGACACCGCACATCCAAGGAGCTTACCTTTATTATGAAGTCCTTGTTTGTCGTCTTCCATCTGTTTCCGTACGATGATCGGTCGACGATCGACAGTGGCTGAAAGAGGTGCAGTTTGAAAAACATTAAGGTCGTCAATGGGCTCAATGCTGTCTAGAGACCTGCCTGCCCATTCAATTTGTGAGTGTGCACCTTGATATGTAGCCTCGATGTTGTCCAAAACCGCCGTGTCCAGGAATAAGACATTCTCAACTGCTGAACGCTTCAGGTAACTCAACGATGCATGTTTTTGTGTTTGGATGAAGATGAACAGACTCCAAGTCAGTGCAACAAAAGTAGCAAGGATCACAATATGTTGTCGTTTGATATATCGTTTGCTGCTTTTCGATGGGACTGAACGAAACACCAATCGGCTCCTATTCGTGCGCTTTGATCTGCTGTCCATTGTTGACCATTTATTGGTTTACGAGAGCTATATATGAATGATATATGATATACAGTAGGCAATCTCTCTCTGTCTTCATGAAAAAACATGAACGTTATTTTCGACAGATCTTCTACCGAGATGTAACGGATAACAAAAACTCGTAAATGCCTACCAGAAGGGGGCAACAAGCACAAAGAAAAATAGAGATCTACGAATTCTTCAGATAAAAAAGCTTGGATTGATTTCTTTTCAAAATAATTAGGAACGTAGAAAGAGTACTCCCATAAACGTTCCAATCTGTATCATGTCGTTCAGTATTGATGTTATTTATCCTTCCTCTGTCTTCTCCAGCTCTTCTTACCACAGGAACGACTCAAGAAATAGTCCCCCATTTTCAATTCAATCATTTTTTTTACACAATTAAAATTTTTACCCCCGCTGAAATATTTCATGAAAGAGTGTAATCTGAATTACTTATTTGAGTCGTGCAACTTATTTTTTCTCATCCGAAAGACATGTCATCGCAAGCGTAAGAAGACCTTTCATCTTGGAGGAATCTTCTGAATCTTCATTCCGTGCTGTTTCATCGTTGACATTTGAAGTATTACCCTTAACACCACCTTCCATCTTTGAACCTTGAAGGTTCTTGCCATCTTGGTCTGCATTTTCACTCGAGGTTACTGACGAACTTTGGTTATGTTGCGCTGTTGAATTACCAATGTAGTGATTAACAGGATATTGAAAGTTCGGTGGATAGGGATGATTACCTTGATGGGGAGTGAAAGGATGTGGAAGAGGTACAGCTGAAGTAGGAATATTGCCTCCATGAGTTGGCATTGGAACGGGAGGGAAAAATGGTCCACCAAATTGCGATGGTCTGCTGTAAGGTTGTGCGTATGCAGCATGGTATGGCATTCTGTTTTGCTGCATATGAAACAGGTATGCTTGATCCGGTGGCATATGTGGATTTTTGAAACGTCCTGCATTAGCATTGGCTCTTGCTGCGAATTGAGCAGCTGCAGCACTCCTTTCGGGGACTACATTTACATTGTTGCTTCCGTATTGTGATTGAGTTGGCACATGTCCTCCAGGTCCTGTTGAGCCATGTGAAAAGTTTTGCATATGTGAAGAGTGGATCATCATATTTCGATCTGTACCGTCAGAGGTGGAATGATGCTTGCTTTCAAGACTATGTTTCCTGTCAGATGCAGTCTTGCATTTCTTAAGTTTGTAAAGATTATCCGGTTTCCCACGAACGAAATCAGGATGATGATACATTCCAGCTTCAGGTCCTTTCCGTAACTTACTGAATCCATACTGTACCATGTTGAATAAGAAATGGAAAATATTTATGAGAAGTTGAATTTTCCATTGTTTCTTTCAATCACATGAAGCATATACAGATAAACTAAAACAAAACCAAACAGACCCTTCCAACTCACCAGATTCATATTTCTCTGAAACGAACTAAATACATTGGTCTTAAAGTATTTGGGGAGAATCACAGATGAAAACAATACAGAGTCTTCAATCAGAAACGCAGTGCCTGAGGGTGACCAGGTAATGAGTCTGTTTTCATCGGATGTTTGCTCGCTCTCTGTTTCAAGCATGTGGTACAACCGTCGAGGAAATTGCTGAGGCACTCCACGCTTTCCAGTGCGAGGATAAAGCACATTGCCATCTCCTTCTTGAGACTTCGTGTCTTCCTTTTCATGTATCATAATGTGGTAAAGAAGTGTGCGGACGTGTAAAGAGGGTTCTGTCAATAATATTCCCGAATGAGGTGTTGACGACAACGGAGACAAAATCGAAAAAAAGTGTTCTGTCCCACACGATACACATAAAAGAGTTTGAAAAATGGAAATAGAGGGTTAGGGGTTTCTAACGAGTATACGCGCGTTTTCGTTTTTGTGATACTTACAGATGGCTGGCTGACAGTCAACTGGTATCAATAGGAAGCGTTTCCCGCCAAACATCAGCTTCGATCTCCCTCATCCATCTGGCTTCGGGTTGGGAGTTGGGATACACAGATACACACACAACAAACAACAAACAAGCACAGCAATATCTAAATAAAAGTGTTGACATTTGAGAAACAATGGCCTTCTCTTCTTCTATAACGGCTTCTAGACCAGATTACAATGTTCCTTCCGCTGGAGATGATGGCATTTCAAGTCTATCCTGGTCACCAGCGGCAAACTTTCTTATAAGTACCAATTGGGACGGTAAAGTTCGCTGTTGGGAAGTTCAAGAACAAGGTGGGAACCTGAATGCGATTCCAAAAGCTCAAGGTGCGTCGTCGACACATACAAATTTATGTTTTTTAATATATATATATATATGGTTGACTCACTGAATGACTCACTGAATGACTCACTGAATGAATGACTCTTTTGACGTATGATTCTTCACCAATATCGTTCACATCCCTTACAGTGAATCATGAAAATAATGCGCCAGTTTTATGTTCTACATTTTCACCAGATGGATCAACAGTATTTACCGCTGGAACAGATAAGGCCGTGCGTATGTGGAAGCTCGGTCAACAACCTTTGAACAATGCACCGCCACCACAAATTGGATCTCATCAAGCTCCCATTAAATCTATTGGATTTCTTTCATCGTCTAATCTTGTAGTAACGGGTGGATGGGATAATAAACTAAACTTTTGGGATTCCAGGAGTCCAAATCCTGTAGGAAATTTGGATTTGCCGGATAAGTGTTATTCCATGGATGTTCGAGGAAATTGTATGGTGGTTGCAACGGCAAATCGGCACGTACTTGTGTATGATGTATCAGGACAACCTCGAGAATTTCTTCGGAAAGAAAGTCCGTTGAAATATCAAACGAGATGTGTGAGTGTGTTTCCTGATATGAGTGGATTTGCTATTGGAAGTATTGAAGGGAGGGTTGGTATTCAATATATTGACAAGGCTCAAGAAAAGAATAACTTTGCATTCAAATGCCATAGACAAGATGCTGTTGCTTTTCCCGTCAATGATATCGCATTTCATCCAATTGGCACGTTTGCAACCGTGGGAGGGGATGGAGTTGTATCCTTTTGGGATAAGGACAACAAACAGAAATTGAAGGGATTCTCACCTATATCGAAAGCGATACCTTGTGCAAAGTTCAATGCTGCAGGAAATATATTTGCATATGCTGGCAGTTACGATTGGAGTAAAGGTCACTCCTTTTATACCCCTAGGCAACCTGATGGAAACCAAATTCTTCTCCATTACACAACCGAAGATGAAATCAAGCCAAAGAAGAAGAGATGAAGTATGTCCATCGACTAAAATAACATCTGATTCTTTGTTCCATAACTTGAAAGCTTTATTTTATATGATGTACGTGTCTTTTTTTTTAAAGATGATTATAAGTCTCGTAATACATCTCCTTCGAAGTCTCGTCGTCGTCTCCACGGTTTAGTAGGAACAAATTTAGGTGTTCCCACCATGATTAATCCAACAACCAGTTCATCTTGATCACAGCCAAGTAACGAACGAAAAGCTCTACATCGAACCAATGGACCAGTTGCCCACTTCGATCCGTAATTATCTGCATGTAATGATAATAAAAGATTTTGTATAGATGCACACGATGAAGCATAATCTTCCAATTGTCGTTCCGTCTCAGGATACTGACAAGAAAGAGGATGAAACCAATAATGAAATTCATTTTCATTATGCGGCTCGACAGATGAAAAGTGGGAATTCTTGTAGTCTTCGTTGGGTTCCACATCTTGTATTGGCTGATTGGAACATGTTACAGCAATATAACATGCAACGGTACGTAACCACTTATTTTTCTTATCTTCTGCATTGGAAGTGGCATCTTGAATTGACTTAGACTTGATATTACAGCAGAGAGACACATTGTAGCAAATGTTGGCAATTTTATCGGAAGAGAGTGTGTTGGAAAATATCCGATAATACGTTGTTGGTTCAGTTCGATGATGATTAGGTCCGTATGTTGCCAATTCAATAGCTTTTGTGATGGAATCTCGAAGATGGGGTAGATCCGGTGTATTGATTGGTCCTAGTACACTTGTTCGCCTGTTTCTTATAATTTCATAAATGCTGTAATTTGCAGCATTCGCATTCTTAATTTGCATGGTGGAAAAGTAATTTAAAGGATGATCACTCCGTTCGCTAGAGGACGAGTGGATAAGTCGATGTGGATCCTTTTTTTGTTTGGATTTAGTCGATAGAAATTTATCAGAATATAATACATTCGAAGCTTTGATATGGTGTTCACTAGTAGTCGATAATAATTGGTTGGATTGATGTTCCTTTCTGTTCATATTCGAAGACTTTTCTTCGGAAGTGGAAGAACAAAATCTTGATAGAACCAGCGGTGGTCGATGCTGAGATTTCGCAGCTGATGCAAAGTGTTGCATCAATGGCGAACGGAAAGCATTTGCAGACATTGCTTCCTTCGGTTATTATGTGGAACGAGTATCTAGTAAAAAAAGTACTTTCGTTAAAAAGTATTTTACATAGGACATAGCTAGCTACATAGGAGATTGGAGATAATCTCGGAGGTCGGAGGAATTGAGCAATGGGAGAACAGAAGAGAACATTTACGAACACATGTGACAAATTACATTGCATCATTTTTCTAATTTTCTCCTAAAATAAATTCTTATGTATTCTTATGCACTATGTTATATGTAACAATGCAACAATCATCATTTTTGATACGTAAAAGTGTCTCCTACTGATTGAATCAATCCCCAAGTGTGATTACAAGTGTCATTTTTAAAGTTTGCATTCTTGGCATTCTTCAAGGTCGAGAAGTTTCGTCAAATAGTTGTTATAAATGAAACAACCAACACAGAATCCAGCAGCTGATTCAAACCAAGTGGCTAGATTACACAAAATGATAGTCGTGGCCAACCAAGGTCTTGCATGTTCGATTCCGATTTCATGTCTTGCCATGTAAACAATGAAACACATTGTTACTAGGATAAGACCAATCAACCAAGCAAACCTCTTCGGCTCAGCGGGCTTCCAATGAGGAGTAGGAGCGAGGTAGTAGGACATGATTGTGGCCAAAACTCCAATGGGAGCAAAGGGAGATAATCCAACAAACATACTAGCGAGCATCTCAAGGAATACAAAGGGCCAAAGGGAAAAAACAAAGCTTGCGTCATTCCATTTGTAAACGTTGAATAGGGCAAACCAACTAATTGTGTTCAAAATGCCGGCACGAATCCTAACAGTATTCTCGTTCATGTACATCTTCTCTGGGTGCTCAGGATTGATGTGATGTCCAAGTTCCCAAAATTTTCCGTACTTGCCGGAAATAATGAGCATATCCTTTAGAGGAAGTTGAAGAGAGTGAATATCACCCTTGACCTCCTCCCATTGCATGTGCTGTAGCTCGGGATCGTTCTGTAGAATGTTGCGAGCATTCGTAACAACAATTGGCTCTGGGCTCTCAAAGTTCTTGTTACGGAGAATCATTAGAGCGGGGATCGTACTTAACTTGAAAAGATCTCTGAATACCTTGGTCTTGTCAATATCAAAAGGCATGACGTCCAGGCCCTCATTCTTCTGACAGCTCTTCTCAAAGTTCTCGACATCTCTATCTCCACTGACGAAAACGACTTTACACCTTCTTTTCTTTTCAAGTAAGGGGGCGCTCTTCACAACGTAAGGTGCGAATTCTTTGCAGTGGGGACAGTAGTTTGCTCCAATGAATACGGCAATGTAATCGAATTTATCAGTATCGAAAGCGTCCTCCGTGCGGACTAAGGATGGGATCGATTCTTCATCTTGACCGTTCTGGTAGACATTATTGAGACGGATGGAGGGTCCAAACATGGAAATGCGCCAGTCTTTGCCAAGAAGACCGGTTAAGGAGTGACTAATCATAGTCTCTTCTTTATCGTCTTGATCGACTGTGAGACTGTTTGTTGTACCGTGAATTCTGTTGGGTGCCATGATGAATTTGGTTCTAAAGCGTAAAGATTATGCGATGCTCTTTATAATTTATGCGAAGATCTTGTTTATGAGAAACGTCTTAGAACTTCGTCCGGACAATCGGGTATTTAAAAACTCGTGTTAATTCCTTCCGCCCGTGATAACGGAGAAAATATACACCGAAAAAATGAATGAAGTTTTTTCGAAGACAAAAACTTCGAACCTTTAGTAGTTCTCTGTGATCAGCTATACATTGTCTCTGTTCTCTGTTCTCTGTTCTTTGTGCACAAGACTAAGGACAACTTGCTCTACTTTATATTTTCGATCTATTCGATGTTGTTCAAATCTTTTTGCTCCAGTTTCATTCCGTCTGTTGTTGTTTGTTTGGCCAAATTAACAGGATTCTTCTCGAATGACTTTATGACCTTTGAAAGTGATATTTGAAAATCTTTCATTCTTCTTTCACCTTTGAATTTATTAAGCCAACGCTTACCTTTCAATCTTACTTTTTGTGCTTGTGACCTGAGATTCCTTAGTATACATTTCCAAATACTTCTCAGTCATTTCTATTATATTAAAAATGATGTCCTGTCACCTGTCACCTGTCACCTGTCACCATTTCATACAATCCTTTTTAAAAACATTAAACCATGAGATACTATTTTTGTGGTATTACGAACAAAACTATATTCTTGCCCGAGTCGCAAAAATCAAAGTCCAGTTTCTCAACTTGAATTTGATGATTCTTTGCCTTTAGATATTCGATAAATGTTCGATGATCCCTCACTCGCTCTCCTTTCCATCGGCGATTAGGAAACTCAGAAGGAAATACGCAACACGGTACTATTGCAAATGCAATTCCCATAAATAGAGCGAAATCAATGATACTTTCAGTTGCCTGATCTGGATGAAACCCAACAATGAGTTTTGTTTTCTGAATGTATGACCATGAAGCTTCAGCTGTCATTGTATCGTCCAATCGTTTGGACAACCAATATTTTTCCCAACTTCCTTTTATTTCATATTCTTTATATACAGCTTGAATAAGATCATCATTAAAGTATATTTGCATATTCGAAGGAGATATCCAGTCATTATCCCTTCTAATTCGATTTTCTTCTAATTCATTCAGCAGTGCAGCAAGCGGTTGAAATGATAAAGATCCTTCAACTGATCTTTCTTCAACAAGTTCTGGGTGTTGCTCTAAAAATGAAATAGAACGTAACAACGAGCTGTGATTTGATTTTCGTGGATCAATCACAATAGGATTGGAGTCATATATGTTTGCAATCATAAACGACAAATCTCCCTTCCCTCCTGCCACATCTAAGATGACCACATTACTATCAACTAATATGGAAGGGTAATGCTTCCGAAGAAAAATGAAAAACTTGTAAACTCTTGTTTTTCTTGATTTAGCCCTGGTGCTTTTCACTACCTGACTCTGAGTGAGAGTTTCAGACGATGGTGCCGTTTGCGGATCTGATATAAATTGACATTTCATAGATGAAAACATGAATGCAGGCAATCACTGTTGAGGATTATAGTAATACTTAGAGATGTCAAAACTTAGTAATCGTTTTGTGAGGTACGAGTAGGTCAAACATAAGGAAGGGGAAAGATAAGCAAAATGGATGCTGGATGCTGTCGTTTTTTTTCATTCTTCATTTTCTCTGACAGATGAATGACGTAACGAGGGCTAGTGCTATCCAGCAGGCACAACAGCAAGAAGCCGTCAAAACACAAAGCCGAACACCGACCATCACTTCTTTCAATAGCAACATCACTTTACTTTCCAGCCAAAATGGCACATAACTTGCATCATAATATGATTATTACAAGAAATATGATGGAATACGTTCCGATTGATTACGCAACGGCCATTATCCCTAAAATCACTGGGACAATATCTTTCTCTAGCAGTATCTTCGTGCTGCAAGATATACTGCGTAATCCCAGAAAGAGGACAAGTACCTATCACCTCATTTTGAGCGCATTGAGCTGTTGTGATATTTTGAGTTCTTTCGTTTTTATGATGGGCACATGGATCATGGAAAAAGACTCACAATTATTCGCTGGGGGGACGAATGCCACTTGTGCCGTGTTTGGGTTCATCAATCAATTTGCTAATTTAGGCTCTGTTTTGTATGTGGCAACATTATCAATCTACTATTTAATGATTTTGAAGTTAAGATGGCCAGATAGGAAAATTAAGAAGGTGCAAGTTTTATTATTGGGAGGACCCGCTTTCTTTTCACTAGCGTTTGCTATTGCTGGAGCCGCTTTACATATTTATGGCTCTGCGAATTGGTTGTGTTGGATAAGTTCAGCAAACAAAGAGTATTGGTTGTGGTTCATGTATATACCAGTCTGGTCATCTGTTGCTTTCATTCTGATTACCATGATTTTAATATACAGAGGTGTGAGAGAACTCGAAACCAAGGCGAGTAAATATGCCTTTAGCCCATCGGGCTTAAGAAAAAATACAAAGAAACGTGTCAAATCTAATAGAGTCATGAGGCAAGCATTTTTTTATGTCGGAGCATTGCTCATTACCTGGTTATGGGGCTCTATACTACGTATGCATGATCTAATTTACCAAGAAGTACTGAATCCAGTGCTGATCCTTATGACGTAAGTAATGACGCTCACATTGGAATTGTGTGTACTGTGTACCATATTGTGATCAGCACTGACAATAATTGAACAAACTTCAGAATATTTTTTCCTCTTCAAGGTTTTTTCAACTTATTGGTGTACTTCAAGCCAAAGATCTTGTGCTATGTAGATAGGAATAGGAAGAAAGATAACAATGGACAGGGAACTGATGACAGCTGTTTGAAGTTTTGGAAAAGATCAAGTCCAACAAAGTCTAATACCAGTATTGACAAAGATCATGTTTCTAATCACGCACCAACGTCGAAACCAAATCGAATGGACGAAAACTACTCATCCAATGACTCTGTCGAACGAAACAACCTCCGTCTCTCAAACAAATCTGTATCATTCGCTGGACTTCATACGGACGAAGAAAAGTTAGTTGTAGATGAAGCACCGAATTCAATACTATCTCGCCGTGGAGATTCACGTGATAGTTCAGGTGTCACATCATCGTCTAACGACGGAAATCATGACGAGGAAGACGACGATTACCTCAGTTTCAATGACAGCAATTCTAACATCCATTGGAGAAGTGAGCCATCATTATCCGAAACCATGAATGACGAGTCACAAAATGAAACGATAAGTCCTACATCGTCTGGATTACGTCATAGTATTCCTTGAAAATAGATGTACCGTGTACCTTTTTATGATGAACGTTATAACTCTGACATCTTTGAAGTGTATTGATTACATCTTTGGAGCATCAAGATATTCCAAAGTACTCCTCACGCTCGACACACACACAACAAAACGGAATACAATTCCTTCGATCACGCGACGACAATCATTCTAAAGATATATATGGGACTGTGTCATTCACTAGCAGTATCTTTGTGCTGCAAGATATACAGCGTCATTGAGCTGATGTGATATTCTGAGTTCATTCCATGGATCATGGTAAAAGATTATCATTTATTCGCTGGGGGGGGACGAATGACACTTGTGACGTAATTACAATTCAAGAAAACGCAACAAAGGATAAAAAGTAAAATGTCTCTTATATCAACAGCTATTTCTTAAAGATGACAAATAAAACTGTGTCATTCCGAGTTCATTTTCTTTTTTGTTGTTCTTTTCGAGGGTGACGGTGTGTCTCTTCACTCCGTGGGGTTACGTGCAGGTTCAATACATAAAAAAATACAATACAAGGACAGGTTTCCGAACATTCTTCTATGAATAAGTTCTACCTCCCTTGCCAGAGTTCTTTTTATGCCCAGTCTTCGGTGGAAGTTGCTGGGACCTGGTCCCTGTTCGTCAGGGTTTGAGTCTCTTTGTCTCGGAGTAGTTCACCTGAAAGTTACCGTACTTGCTTCGAATACCGGTGCGTTCATAACCTACCGTGTGTTCTTCCTCGCAAACCTTCGTTCCGGGTAAATGACTTCCTTCAAAGCTTTTTTGTTCGTAGTGCCAGAGGAAGCGTCTCTCTTCCTCGCATCCTTCCACTTGGGAGGATACTAAGCATTCTTCGTACTCCAACATGTTGTTCTTATTTGGTGTAACAAATGAGAATGTCATGCAGTCTGCCAGCCTGGAAAGTCGATCAGATAGAGGCCATTCATTTGTCGTTAGTAAAGAGAGAAAAAGGAAAATGTTTCGCGCATTCAATTGTTTTAATATTTCGGAATAAAACTGACTTTACAGTAATGCATAGTAAAGTCTCATTTTTCTGTTGAAGAGACCCCATGTCGTTGGAGGCTTAAGGCGCGAAACATAATGAATTATGTATTAGAATGTAATACAAAAGGAAACAGGATCACGTATCACGTCACGTTTCAGTTTCATTTCTCATTTCGCTTGGAGCTTATCAAATTTCACTCCACACTCCACGGTTTGCCTCTTGCCTTGTCGTCTGTAGTCTGCGGTCCTCTTTCCCCGTTCTAATAAAGCGGATACTTACCTCGATGAAGGAAGAATGTGTACAGTCCGATGTTCTTACCCACAAAGCGGAAAATATTATTCCAGAATCACTCCTTGCATTTTCAAAAGATAAGAGATATCTTTCCGATGTATCCTCTCTGATTTCTAAGTGTTTTACTACATCTGATGATGAGGAACATCAAGTTGTATCACATCTATCACCTGAGATACATTTATTGGCTCGTATAATTTTTGCATGTTATATTGCGAACGAAAAATCATCAATTGGTTTATCATATATGGGGCTTGGATACAACGTAGAATCATCGGTGTTGTACTTATACGGAATTTTGTTTTCCTTTGTGCCTTACTTCGTCGAAAGAGCCGGAACAAATGGATGGAAAGATGTCAATCAAGTGTTTAGAAAATTCTATTGTACTGATGAAGCTAATCATATCATTGAGAAAGATAGAGAAAAATTGAAAGGTCAAGATAGACGAAAAGCATTTGAAGAATCGCGAAAAAGAATGTTGGAAGCGAGAGGTTCTAAACAGAGTAATGTGTTGATACCAAACACACTCGAAATCAAAACTCTTGATCGACCTGAATTGACTAGTAGAATACAAAACCTAATTTGGAAAGTCATGCAAAAGATGGCCATGGTTGATAGATCTCATCCCGTAGCTTTCGAGTCTCATGTTACTCACACTGATCCCACGAATCGTGAGCGCCCTTTTAATGTTGCCTCGTCGAGCAATCTCACTAATGTATTCGAATGGATCCTGAGATTACATATGGCCCTTTACTATGTTAGTGGAAAGTATCCCAATTTAATTCATCGGATAAGTGGTCTTCAAGTGAAAAAATTGTCGACAAATTTTGACATGGTTTCACAAAGACCGGAGTGTAAGGTTATTGGTCTCATGATCTTTACTCAACTAGGAGCAAAGATTGTCAAAGCATTTACAAAGGTATTGATCAAGAAATATTTTCAACGATCGATGAGATTGCAACAAAGCATTCAGTCCATCGAAAAAATTGTTCCATGTTCAAACTCGCTAGAAATGCCAAGCTATTCGTCCAAAGCGCTGAACTGTGGTATCTGCATGCACACTCGCAAATATCCAGCAGCTCCAATCGGATGTGGTCATGTATTCTGTTGGAAGTGTCTCCAGCATTTCATATCAACTATGAGACCTGAATGCCCTTTATGTCGATGTTCAACAAGTCCACAAGAAATCATTCTACTACAAAATTATTAGAAAACAATGTGTGGAGCACGCTTACAATCCCTTTATGTTTAAATAATAAGTTTTAACATTGATTCTATGGGCAGTGAGTGAGCAAGGGAAAGATGATTAATCTTTTGTAAACGCGACTGGTGTGGGATCACCGAGGGCAACGAATTCTTCTTCGCTGAAGAAACGAGGTAGTACGAAAGATCGTATCGCCATTAAGACCCCGATCACGCCAGGGAAAAAGATTGCAGTTGCACTATTTTGCTTAAATTGCCATAAGCCAGCTAGACAGCATGCCTGGAGTGCTGTGAACATGTTCATTTTCTTCCGTCCGAGTATATGTATTGGATGTTCTGGCCCTAACCTTGATTTCTCGGAAATGGAATCCAAGATTCTCCTTAAAAAGGTATTTCCTGTCATGAGTTTACGTCCAAGAAATAGAAATACTCCTGAAACGACTGGAATAGGCAAATATCTGAGTAGCGGAAGTAGCCGAATTGTTGCAGCAAGCATTGCGTGTATAACAAACCCCGTCGCTCTAGTTTCGACCACTTTATCTATCTCAAGCTCTCCTGTTTCCTCGTTGAATTTTCTAGAGGTAAGCGAACGAACGTGATTCATAGATTGGACTGTTGCTCCGCACATCCAAGGCAAACCAAAAATTGAAAGTACGCCGGTAATTAAACCTAGAGCAATCATGTCGATGTTGTAGGCGTCCCCTTTCTTTAATTGATTCTCTTCTTTATTTACGATTCGGGCGCTGATATTCTGATCCATGAAGAAAAGTCCAGTTAGAAGCATAGCGGGTAGGGCACAGAGCATTCTAATTTTCTTCGGAACTGTCATAAAAGGAACAAGAAAGTCCCTACCGCCAGCAAGTTCAAAAGCATTCGGAACGATAAGCGTTGGTACACCAAATTTTTTGATGCCGTTCATTTGATTAATCGCTGAAAAAATGAAAAGAACAGCAACTGGTCCAAAGTCTTTAATGAGCTTTCTGCTATTTTCTCTAAAATAAATTGTTTTTTCAATTGCGATCACTTTGTATGTTGAAACAAATGTGCCAAGAGCCAGAGTTAAAGAGACAAATGGCATGGACAAATTCATGGGATCTGCTCTCAGAAAATTACGTTTCAAGCTGGAATACGCTTCATATATGAAATTGAAGCTGAGAAGTCCGTTAAATACTTCATCGGTAAATCGTGTGCAGTATCTGATATATTTACTGTACCCCCTGACACCCATAGTCACCATGAAAAAGCAGGTCCATAATCCGACCCAAGTGTAGATTGGCAAAAATGCCATTCCTTTAGTCGAACAAAACCTGTAAAGACCAGTAAGAAACGCAAGAGTCAACCCCGTCGGTGCAATGAATGTCATAGGTTGACCGCTCAAGATCGAGTAAGCCTGAATGAAAGAGTAAATAGACGAAATCAATCAGCAGTGATTAAAATAACAAGAAAACACACATCGTTTTCACGGTCTTACCATCCCTGCAGATCCACTTGAGACAAGAAACTCGACGACACCAATTGAACCTTCAGTAATTTGTGAAGCAATAGTGCCAAAGCTTACAACCGGAGCCAAACAGGAAAAGTACAGGAAAAGGATAGCAGGAATACACTCTCGCTTGTTATGGAGAGCATCAGTCCAGTCGGATATGTAATGCTTTTTACGTTTTGCGAAATCGCTTCTGTCGGTACAGTGGTAAAGACGAAGATCAAATTGTTAGAGCAGATGAAGCAGAATAAGGAATCTAGAGAATCTACTACGTGCGCACCTTAATTCATTTGAAACGAGCGCTTGTAAAAGGATACCAATAATATTAGGTCCTTTTCTCACAATTGTATTAGTGAGAGCAACAGTTGAATCAGTTACATTCTTGGCTGCTACCTTCACTTCAGAAACGGCAGCTTGAAACTCCTCGTTTTCTTTCAAACTTGCCACCTCAATCTCCTCTTCTTTGCCTGATTCAAGATCAGATTCCACTCCAGACATATGCATTTTCATACTAGATTGACGAGGATTCGAGTATTTGTCGGTTGGTTCCGATGCCTTCAATGAATGAATGTTAATAAACTGACGTTGAATTTGGCGTAGGTTTCGTATGTTTGGAAAGCTAGTTATTGAACCTGAAAAGGCGATAACTGGTTTCACAGCTGTTGCCAGCACGAACATAGCAACTATACCATGTCCGAACCCTAGTTTCGGAGGTTTAAGACATTCATTTCTGTGCGTTTTTGTGTTTATGACGCGATTCTCAATGTACATGGCTAATGTTTTATTAATAAAACAGATTTATTCAGGGAAGTTTGTCTCTGTTTGGACTAATTGTCAAGTAGATCTTTAATTCACTATGAAGCCTAGCTGATGTTTCTAAGATTAGGAAAAGAATTACCGCTGAATCCGATGGTCGTCTTGAAGCTTCCTTCGTATCCAATATCAAAAGATAATGTTCATCAGGATGTTGCTCTTCTTGGCCGCTGTCGCTCGTGCATCAGAGAAAAAAAACGCCAGAGGGAGAGGAAGAAAAGAGAAAGAGTAAACGTTCATTTTAGGAAATTTTGGTTACTTTGAATTAAGTACGTAAGTACACCATTGAAGGATTTCAAAGTGCTCCGAAGTAAATAAGTGTAACAACATTGATGAAGAATGACATCAGAAAGCAAGCAATAGTTAATCTTAAACATCTTGAACTCCAAAAGATTCCAGGAATTGATTAGCTCTTTCATCTGGGATATTTTTCAGAAAACGCTCATATTCAAGTTTTACTTTTCCGAAACATTCACTTCCACCTCTCCAATAATGAGCAAAAGACAATTCTTCCTTGCAATTCGATCCTGCGGCAGCGACTATATCTTTCATGAAAGATATCATAGTATCCCTGGGTAAAAGGATGTTTCCGAATGACGACCATTCGTTCAATAGATGAATCAATCGATGATGAACTGCCCCTGTCATTGAGGCAACTCTGTCTTCGTTTAAGCGAATCCATTCAATCCATTGATTGACTATTAAATCTCTGATGGCGTGAGGTAATTTAGCCTTGTACTTCAGCAAAACATGCGACAGAGAGACAAAGAATGGCATTTCATTTGCCATATTTGATTCAGATAGATGATTTATTGCGATAAAAAGTCTTTGACATTGACGTACGAGCGAAGATGAGTTAGACATTCCAGGTTGAAGTACATGCACTAGTGAACATTCCAAAAGATCAAGAGCGACACGGAAGGTAGACTTTGGAATCTTGTATTCTGTTGAAGAAGGAATATGTGAAATTCCCTCCAAGTCGCCTCCTGGGCTCATTCGCTTATCTGTATCTACCTCTACAAGTAAGTCAGCTACGAGAGGCATTTGGAGTCGTAACACAGTGAATGCATCAGATACGTTTTCATTGTTCGTCTCGTCATCATGTTGGTGTATTAGTCCAGCATCCGGAACTGAAAATCTTTTCCCCTTCGTGGCGCACATCCATTTTGAAAAACTCGCAATATGTAGCAACTGAATCACTGAAGGGAAAGTGTCATGAATTAGAGGCAATGATTTTTCCTTTATAACGCTCCTGAGAGCACGAAGTATCTTATCAAGCAGTAGCTTAGAGAAGAATGGATCGGATAGTAGCATAGTCACTAAAACTGGCATGCTTACAAGTCCACTGTCCTTCTTCCTTTTTTTCAGAGTAGTGCCAGCAAGGGGGTGCACGACCACAGCTCCAGTCTGTTCTCCATCAGCATCCAATTTCCGTTTGTTACCTGAAACAAGCTTCTGTTGTGCCAATAAAATTTCTTTCTTCTTTTCATCATCGATCTTGGTTTGCTCTTTAGGTGATGATATAATTGAATTATCGAGCTGCATTTGTCTCTTTTTCATTTCATCTTTGTACAAATTTTGCATTTGACTCAAAATTTCACCTTTCCATTTCTTTTCTTGTCTACGAGCTTCATTTCGAAACCATTGGCCTGCGTCACCAATGTTATATTTCACACAATTATTGAACATGAGTTGAACATCACCCTCGTACTGTGATAAAGATGTATAGCGTTGATTAGTTGCCTTTTCTTCAATGTTACGAATACACATGGGATGTTTGATAACTTTGCTATAACCTGGAGCTATTTCATCAGTGACTGGGTTTAAAAATAATCCTTGTGGATCAATATCTTTCATAGCTTTTATTGCACTTTTGATAATTTTCCTCAGCAGCTTCTTTTCCCATTCTCTTTCAACTGCAGAGTCCTTGCCAGCAGTTGTAGAAGAAGTAGTCTTTTTACTGATAGTCACGGTTGTCTTTTTCTTTTTTTCTTCTTCCTTGACTTCCAAAGACTCCTGGTCCGTCTGATAAATTTCCTTGATATAAAGTTGAATCTGAACAAGATCATTATCAGATACCATACCATTGCGGACACAATTGTCTATAGTTTGTGCTAGCAGAAACACTTCTTCATATTGTCGAGGAAGTTGACCAAACGATAGCAATATATCAGCCACGAGAGTACATGGTAAGTAAGCACTACCTGCAAATATTTTAGAATGATTTTCGGGGTGCTCCAAATCAACGCCTTTACCATGTTCTGCAATCAACACATTCAATAGAGCTGCTAATAATTTGGGACGTGATCCCATAATTTGTTTCAATGATGCCAATGCAGATCCAGTAGTATTCTCATAGTGGTGTTCCTTCTCTTTCACAGACGGAGTAGAAGTTTGTTTCGTCAAGGCCATCCAATTTCTACTACCTGAGATTGATGAATTGGAAGATGTTGCATTCTTTGGGTCCTTTTTCACGTTAGATCGTCTCGTGTGTGTATCAAACTTTTTTTCTCGAATGCTCCCCGTAAATATCAAGTTAGCATGCTCTATTACATTGGGATCATTTAAATATTTCAGAACTTCTGGTCGAATCTGATCCATGAGAATACAACTGGAATCCAAAGTCCCCCGTACACCATTTGATTTTGTGAAAACAGAAGTACTACTAGTCGCAGTATCTGCAAGGATGACAACACCATCTCCTCTCACATATTTTTCCCAATCTGCCTCCCAAACCAACCGTTTCATCTTATCTCCCAAAGAATCCACAACTTCTTTATACTTTAAACTATCCCCATCTGCCTTTTTCTCTGCTAATAACTGAAGTAATTCTATCGGTGTATCTTGATCTAACTTTTTGACAAGTGTTGTAAAGACAGATCGTAATTCAGGAATATTCCGAAAGATCCAAGCACTCTTGAGTAACTCTAACAAGACAGCTTTACTATTCGAATTATTCTTGTCCATCTTTTCAACTTCATCCTCTATAGCATTCTTTAATGCGTCAGCTATTGTTTTATGCACTTGATATCGTGATATATTTAAATGTTGTAAAAAAGTCAAGACTGATTCCGGTTGAATGGGTTCGATGATACGATCCTCGTCGTCCTCGTCGTCGTCGTCATCGTCGTTGTCCTTGTTTAGGGCAGTTTCATCCATGGAGTTGACATGATGTGTAGGAATGGTATGAAATGATTTGGCCAAATATGAATGCAAGGAATGTTCTTGTTGGAAATTGGTGATGGCCTCTTTGGGGTCTTTGGTGCTCGAGAGTGCGGTTGCTAATTTAGTCTGAGCTCGTTTGCCAATGGGAAAGTTTTGTAGATTGATGGCTATTGGACCACCAGTGTCTAAGGATTGATTTGCATTTGTGTGGGTGTGGGTGTGGGTGTTATCTTTGTTCATCATGGTTGATGTTTCCCTTTTGCCTTTGAATATGGGAGG
>Ga0213868_10001759_pt1 | contig 20973 bp, 21 predicted proteins | sample PICome_9_FD_160087 | JGI IMG/M metagenome (GOLD analysis project Ga0213868, IMG submission 160087) | Coastal seawater microbial communities near Pivers Island, North Carolina, United States - PICO127 | ecosystem: Environmental > Aquatic > Marine > Coastal | place: USA: North Carolina...
AGGACTCAAATCGCTGTTGCTGAGTCTTTTTAGAGGCTAATTTAGCCGACAAATTTTGCTCCGCCGTTCGTAAAGCCAGCTCTAACCACTTAGATCGCACCCCGCGCACTGAATGACGGATCTCGATACCACGCCCAACCTGTTGGGCGATGGCGTCAGCAATAACCTCCACATCGGTAATCTTGTGACTCACCACAATTTCTTTAGGTAAATCTGGGCGCGAGCCACCCTCTAAATACAGCAGTGGTAAAAAATCACCCAATAGCTCATCAGGGCTGTTCACTAAGCGTGATTTTGGATAATAACTACGACTTCCCAAAATACGCCCCTGCCTGATGTAAAGTATATGCACGCAGATCATGCCATCGATCACCGCCGCAGCCACTACATCGATCAAACCCTTACCCTTCTCAATCACCTGCTGTGACTGAATCTGCCGCAAAGCAGAAATTTGATCACGATGATCAGCTGCCTTCTCAAAATTAAGTTCAGCCGATGCGTTCTCCATATCAACTTCAAGATGCTTTAAAATCTTATCCTCCTTACCATCTAAATATAGACGAGTTTTATTCACATCCTGCGCGTAATCCTCAGCGCTCACCAAATCCACACAGGGCGCCGTACATCGCTTAATTTGATACTGCAAACAGGGCCGCGAACGGTTTTTAAAAAATACATCCTCACACTGACGTACCTTAAAGACCTTCTGCAAAAACCCCATGCTATCGCGCACCGCCTGCACACTCGGGAAAGGACCAAAATAACTGCCCTTGGCCTTTTTTGGACCACGATGAAAAGCCAGCCGCGGCCAGGTATCGCGATCGGATAAAAAGATATAGGGGTAGCTTTTATCATCGCGCATCAAAATATTAAACGGCGGACGATATTGCTTGATTAAATTATGCTCAAGAATCAGCGCCTCAGTTTCAGTTTCAGTAACCGTCACCTCAATATCAACAATGCGCTTCACCAAAGCCTGGGTTTTAAGCGTCAAACCCGACTTACGAAAATAACTACTTACCCTATTCCTCAGCTTTTTAGCTTTACCCACATACAGCACCGCACCCTCGGCATCCAGCATTTGATAAATGCCCGGACGCTGGGTAAGCGATTTTAAAAAAGAGTCAGAATCAAAAGCCATGGCCGATTGTACCGATTTTTTAACCCAAGTGGATCAGAGAAACTAGGTTATACAAATGCTAATCTTTAAATATGCTAGCATCAATTAGTTTCCAATCGTAACCTAGCGGACAGGCAACCCATGAAAAAGCACTATATAAAAGCCCAACAGCTACTAGATGACTCATTCAAGCTAGCGTGGCAAGTCTACGAAAGCGGCTACCGACCCAACTATATTGTTGGCGTATGGCGTGGCGGCGCACCCATTGGAATTGCTGTACAAGAATTTCTCGATGTACTAGGCGTAGAATCAGATCATATCGCTATCCGCACCTCCTCCTATACCGGCATAGGCCAGCGCAGCAAAAAGGTCAAAGTCCATGGTCTTAGCTATATTATTCGCCAACTAGAATCCGAAGATTCATTATTAATCGTCGATGATGTTCATGACACTGGCCTATCCATTGAACAGGCCATCGAAGACCTGACCAAAGCCTGCAAGAAAAACACCCCAGAAATTCGCGTGGCCACCCCCTACTTCAAACCCAAAAACAATAAGACAGACAGCGTGCCCGATTACTACATCCACGAAACTAATGAATGGCTTGTTTTCCCGCACGAACTGCATGGCTTAAGTGCCGATGAGATTAGGCAAAATAAACCCGAGCTAGCAGGTTTGATAGAGAAAATGGCGCCGATCATTGAGAACCAATAACTAAGCCAGTTTTGGAACCGCCAAATCAGGAAAAGACAGCCTAAAAGCCGTGTGCTCACCTAACTCAGACTCACAATAAATATCGCCATCTAAGGCCTGCATGGTGCGCTTGCAGTAAGCTAACCCCAAGCCCGTGCCGCCGGACTTACCCGAGGTATAAAAGCTATCAAATAACTTAGAAAGGTTTTCAGGCGCAATCCCTGGACCCGTGTCGCGCACTTGAATTTGTCGAGTGGCCAAAAATGTAGAAATCACAATCTCTGCTTTAGGCATATGTTGCACATAATAGAGCGCATTACCAATTAGGTTATAAAGAATATATTTAACCAATACTGGGTCGACCAAAATCTGAAAATCACTACCCATAACAGAGACCTTACTCCTGAGCTCAGCATCTTTGTAGGCGTAACTAGAAACAGCTTCATGGCAGGTATCTAAGGCAGAAACTAGCTGAAAGTTTAGCTTATCAATGGGCTTTTCGTTTATTGCATCCATGGTGATATCGATAATTTGATGACTGCTGTTAATCACATCAATAACATCTTCATAATAGGTATGAAATTCATCATTGTTTGATTTGTTATGGTTTTTTAGTAGATGAATAGCCCCGTGTATTTGCGATAGCGGGTTGCGCATTTCATGGGCGATGGAACCAGCAAGAGATTTAAAGATTTTATTTTTTTGTTTTTCTCTATCCAACAAAAGTTGTTTTTCGACAATATTTAACTTGGCCAAATGTGCAAAATAGACTCCCACAATATTAAGAAAAAAGAACAGCGGAATGTACTCCAAAGGGAAAAATCTAAATACATCGCCATCTAATGTAATGGTATACCAACTACCACCCATTAACGTACCAATCAGGAGCAATAAAAAATAAGTTTTGGCATGCTGAACACAGGCTAAAAGTAAAAGCATCATTCCAACATGTGAAGCAAGCCATAAACCGATGTAGTTATTAGCAAGCATTGTGAAAGTAAATATAACCGGCAATGCCATTAACAAACCAAAATACCAAAGATGGTTTTTATAGGATTTTAAAAAATCAGGCCAATGGTTGCTCAACAGAACTAGAAGAAATGTAATTGCCGTACCAAAGCGAAGAAAGGCGCTATCTTGGTATTCGGGATAGAAAAATTTCCAATAAAAAAAATACAGCGGGTGTCCCAATAAACCTATCAGAGCAACGAATTTATAACGCTTCGAAGATATATCTTCGAGCATCAATGAACTCATCGCTCAATACCTAAATCTTGTGGCGCTAAATGACATCCCAGCGCTCCCCACCCAAAATACCACGCTATTTTTTCGGCTCAACTTACCCTGATTTATGGCATCACTCATTGCCACAGGAATAGACGCAGAAACAACATTCCCTGTTTCAGGGTATACATGATGAATCTTATCGCTCAAACCAACTTTGGCACCAAATTTGTCCCATTCCTTTTTAGACGACGCATGGACAAATACATTATCAATGGCTTTTCTTTTCGACATTTTTTCAAAAACACCCACAGCCTCCTTATGCGCATGATTATGTAAATCAAGCCCATAAGAAGTAAATTGCATAGCGCCATTTTTACCAATTTTTTCAGTGGGATGGCAAAACCCCTCATAATTCTTAAGAGGTATAGTGCACAAATCTGACAAATCGGGGCGAGTTGAAAAGTAAAATTCAAAGTTATCTGGCTCACTGGGGATTAACAATGTGGCTGTTGCGGCCTCACCAATAGTAAAGCTTGGAAAGGTATGCTCAATCTGGCTCCTTCGGCGTAAATTTAGATTATGCGGATATAGCGGGCCACCCTGATGGGTATTAAACTCAGCATTGATAATAAGTGCATTGCGATAGCCGCCACTTTTGAATAAGTTATCAACCAACTGCATGGCTCGAACCCAGCTCATACAGGCATCAACAATATCGAAACACTGCGCCTTATCAAAGCCAAGCGCATTAGCAATCATATGGCTATTACCCGGTTCTAAAAAGCCACGACCTATACCGACATATATCAAAAGCTCGATATGATTTTTTTGTAAATAAGAATCAGCCAAAGCCTCTTTGCAGGCCTTGGCTACATGGTCAATAGGTAATTCATGGCGATCACACCAATGACGCTGCTTTAACCCCGATTTTTCAAGTAGCTTTTTTACCGTATCAAGTGTCTGATCAAGATCATCTTCAAACTCTGTAGACTGATCTCTGATCATTTCGACCATATCATCATTGGTTACAACACGAGACGGTTTACTGGCTGAAATCCCTTTGATTATCATAATAATCCTTGTATTTGGTTACTTTATTCTCAGTAAATATAGTCCAAAAGGAATAGGATTTTTGTATGTTCTTTAATTTTTGAAATTTTCTTTAAATTGATGAGATGTAAAAGACTTTTTATCCACCAAGCACCCAAAACTAGGATAAAATACCCACCTAATTACAAACAGCTTTAAAAAGTATGCCAATTAATCGAAAATTCTGCGTAGCCCCGATGATGGATCGGAACGATTAGCAATAAAATCAGTAGTTTAAAATGGCATGGTGCAAAAATGGTAACAGTGCGAGGGATTGATTAGACCTCTTTTAAATCATGAAAAAAGGCAATTAAACTGAAGGTAAGCATAAATCATTACAGCGCAATAAATACACCTAAATTGTCAGATGAAACACGACGCATTAAAGTTGAAAATCTATCTCCAAGACCCCATGGAAAACCTATACCATGAATTATTGCACGCCTAGAGTCAGTTGATTTATTAACATTCAATCGGTCTACTACATTGATAACAGCCTCAAAGGATTTACCGGTATAGTCGTCGCCGAGCACATAAATTGATACGCGCTCTTTTTTTTGAGCATAAGTTTTCAGCGCAATCTCTAAACCCTCTTCGGGACTACTATTGGAATAAGAGGACCAATTATCAAACTTTTCAAGAGCACGCTTTCTTGCTGAAATATTATCTGGTATCCATCGCTTGGCATATCCATCAATAAGATAGTTGCCGTTGTCATTCATAATCTGCATTCCCTTCACCTTTGGATAAGTATCCAGTATTTCTGAAACAACCTTTTTTACTGCCCCCCAATTTCGCTTCATACTACCTGAGGTATCAATAATAAATATCACATACTCTCTACTTACAGGAATTCCACCGTTATATTTTGAGTCAATTGTTCCAATTTTGTTGGGAGTTTTTTCTTCATTCTTAACTATCGAGCTGGCTTTTAGTTGAGTCAATTCACTTAACGTCTTACCTAGTCTTTTTGACAAACTTTCCAGCCTTTCTGACATTTTTTTCAGTTCAACAGCAAGCCCATCTACTTCACCCTGAAGATTAAAATCAAAAGGTATGCTTGCTTGACTAGAATTGACTTTTTTTTCAATGACTTGCTCAGTATCAACATCCTTAGACAAAAGAATCATTAATACAACAGCACCTAGGCCACATGAAATGACATCTAAAAAGGACGTTCCAAAAATTTCTCTTTCCTCTCTGCGTCTCATCTAGGAGGCCATCCTTGAGCAGGGGAGAAAAGGATTCCTCCGGTTTTATTTGCCCATCTCCAGTATAGAGGCGCCGCCTTCGGATCACCCTCTAGTGGAAGTAAAATAATATTCGTTTCAATAGAATTGTTATTTTCAAACCTTTTTACTGCTGAATTAAAGAGTGCCACTCGACATTTACCATCCACGTACTTATTTTTTGATGGTAGACCAAAACAGTCTTTGATTTTTTTTAGACCAGAAACTTTTGAACCAGAAATTGTAGGTAACCCATCAGTTATGATATACATATTAGTTGGTTTTTTTACCATGTTGCTTACGGTCTCCAACAAACTTGCCAGACTAGTACCACCTAAAGGAGAAACTGTTTTTATTGCAGCCTTGGTTGTAGCCAAAGCATCTTTTTTAGACCGCCAACCAAGCATTAATGGTTTTACTTTGTCTGAATATACTAAAACATTAATTTCACTGGAGTCAGGCGCATTTTTTAGCAGCCACATTAATGTACCTTTGGCTTGATGCCACTTTTGACCTGATGCTAATTGCTGACTAGATAAATCACTCAATCCAAGTATTATATCAATAAGGTTTTTACTAGACATTGATGCGCTGACATCTAATGCCAATAAAATTCTTCTACCTTCAACTGATAATCCAATGAGTTCACCACTACCAGCTTTATCATTTGGATTTTCTTGATACTTCTCAACAACTGTTGTAACAGCATTTTCTAACTTAATTTTTTCTATATTTAAGCTCAGCATTGCTTCACTCAGATCAGAGAGAGTTTTTTCTATTGCCAAACTCTTGTTTTTTTTCTCAGCAATTAGGATATTTTTTTGTTCAAGCATGTTCTGATTTGCTAGCGTCTCATTAACAACTGGCTCAATTTCTATTTCTTCTTCAGAAACAACATAACTAAAATCAACCAAAATAAGCAATAAAACAACCGCACCAAGTCCACATGACATGACATCTATGAAGGCAAGTGAAGAGCTAGCAATGTCTCGATTCGGTCTCACAATAATCTAATACCTGGAAGTACTTATTCTTTTTATTAAATACCTTTCACAGTATTCTTGAACCATAACTAGATGATCATCATTACGTCTTTGTAATACCGAAACAAACAGCATCAATACAAGACTCACAAGAAGGGCTACAAAGGTTGAGTTAAAAGCTACCCCCAAACTTGATGTCATTGGCGCAATATCTCCTGCAACTGCTAACTCAGCCTGAGACATCGCTTGCCCTATACCTCTAACAGTTCCTAAAAATCCTATAGAAGGGATTGCCCATGTCACATATTTTATTACGGACAATTCTGACTCATTCTTAATCGCCATATTCTCAAGTGATGGTGTAATTGCTTCAGAGGCATTTTGGATACTTCCAGTAATCGCATAACGTCTTAAGGCTGAAGACGTAATACGGACCAAAGGCGTTTCTCTGATGTCATTTGGAAGTTTTTCAATAGAATCAAGCGTATGATCAATATCACTCGATTTATCCTCAATCTCAGTTAAAAAATCAACATCAAAAAGATATGAATGTGCTGTTATCTGTTGGAATTTAGACGCACACAAATACAATCCCCAAAAGAATAAAATAAAACAAATTTTTTGTTCTAAATCTTTCACAATAATAAAGAAGTTTCTCGGCAACATTTGATCTGAATTATTAGCTGCAAGTTCAAGGACTTGAACGGTAGGTATTATCCAAAATGAGTAGGCTAATTGTACAATCAAACAAACAAAAATTAGCGCCATAAAATTATAAAAGTTATTAGTCATTTTAAATATTCTCCGGAAAAGGGGCAGCCTCGTTAAGTGATAAAACTCCTGACGAACCAACTTTGAATGCAAGCATTGCAACTACAACGAAAATTAAAATATAAAGTACTTTTCTGAACATATTAAGTCCTATCATTTAGTTAATATATCTCGCAACTCTAAAACCAACATCTGAGCGACCACCATCCGACGACTCTCTGAATGATGCCCTCAACTCAGTCCAGTTGTAAGAAGCAAAATTTGATCCTTTTATAACATGAGAAGACCCAACAGCTGGGCCTAAATAATCAACATACACATTGCCCTTTAATGGAATTTTGATCGAGTAGACGTCATGTACCCACTCACTTACATTGCCAGAAAAATCAAATAGCCCCGACGGCTCCTGCTTGGAGCGTCCCGACGCACCAACCCCCTTTATACCATCAGAATAATCGGCAAGGAATTTCTTAACACTGCCATCAGCGCTTTTATCCGCAATGTTCCCCACTATCGACTCAGAAGCGTAATCATCGCCCCAAACAAATATACTAGGCGATGATTTATCAGCGTATTTAGCCACATATTCCCACTCGGCCTCTGTCGGCATCCTGTAGCCGCGGGATTGGCGGTTAAAACCTACAACCCTATCCCCGCTTGTCTTATAAAATGGCGCAAGCCCTTCTCGCAAACTGAGCCAATTACAATATAGAGCTGCTTCGTCCCAAGAAATCCCTGTGACGGGATGATTTGAAATTCCCGACTGACGCTTAAATGCGCTGAACGCCGAATTCGAAACCTCTTTTTTTGAAATATAAAAGGCTCTTTCAAAATCCACAGGCCTTAATATTTCATTGGCTCTTTGGCCTCGCTCATACCTTGGAGCACCCATATCAAATTGCTTGCCATAAAAACGCTTAAAGTGCATGCCATTGGAGCTAATCATCTCGGCAGTACTTTTTTCTAAATAGTTCTCAGATAACGTTTTTAATTTGGCCGATACTCGCTGCTTGGCATTGACCATAAGATCCAGTGTCAGCTTTTGTGTAACATATCCAGGCTTAACCAATTTTAGCGAATGCTTCTTAGCCAAAAACTTGCGCGTAATTGGCGTAGTGCCTATAAAATCACTCTCAAGATAAACCTCAGCTTGAACATTAGCCTCAATAGTGGCACTGCCATATTCAGGCTCAAGTTTCAGTGCAAGCTTGGAGTCACTAGATGAGACAATGTAGCTCTGACTGACATAACCCTGCTTTGAATAACGAATTGATGTTTTACCAATTTTATTGATCACTAGAAAATCATGTACAGGAACTTCCAATCCATCAACATAGAGCCGACCCCCCTCTGGGCTATAGCTCAACAACAGTTTTTTTTGAGCTGATTTAAACACATACTTTCTAACAAAATGATCAGACTCAAGTGACAGATCTACCGTCTCAATAATATCTCTGTAGCCATCCATTAATACTTTTATTTTAACGCTACCCGAATTTATATCCCCAGAAACGGGTGTTTTTCCAATAAGACGATCATCGATAAAAACACGTCCGCCAGGGGGTTTCGTCTCAATCTGAAACGAAACAACGATGGGATTTAATTTGATCGATGCCGAATAACCCACCCCAGGAGCTACGACCACAGCTTGACTAAAATCTGAATAATGCTTAGTAGTGACACCTAGTCGATAAGTTCCAGGTTGAATTTTTTGCTCAAAATTAGCGCCAGAAGCAGAATATATATTATCTAAATACCACTTGGCATCATTAGTTGTCAGATTAGTAGATATGCTCACAGGCACATCTTCATAATCAAGTGAAACACTGACCTTACTACCTAAATTGGCTTTGTTTAAATAGATAACTTTGGTTTTATAGCCACTGGCCGACACAGAGACACTAATATTTTTAGAAAGTGGAAAATACCTATAATTACCAAACTTTATTGCCGTACCACTCAACGTTGATGTATTGACACCAACCGCCGGCTCATTTAGCACTAAAACAATCTTGACGGAAAAAAAATAGGCATAGGCAAACAATGCGGTCAACAACAGCAGAACCGAAAGTGCATATGCCCTTACAGTTCCTCTTTTTTTATTTTTTCTAGCCTTTTCTAAATCGACCTCAAAGTTTGACACCACACAACACCCTTATAGTTGGAACATCTCCCTCAATGGGGATTTGCACATTATAAATCTCAGTTTTTCTGCCCTTACACTCAGCAAAGAAGAGATAATTTCCGGGAACCAAATCAACATACCTACCCTTAGTAGGCATAATATAACCCACACCTTTTACCCTTATCTTTGCCTTTCCATCCGAGTCCATCCAAACACTGCGAGGGAGCATTTTTTGACTTATAAGTGCCTCGACCTCAACCTGCAGATTCACAAGGCTTTCACTAAATTCACTAAACTGCTTACTATCAGTCATTAATTGATTCGCATAATCGAGAACCTCTTGGGACTTAAGGCGCAAAGGGCTTCTAGCAATACTCGACAACTTATCCTTATAGCGTAAAATTGAATTTGCCCTTTCAAACCCATCCTTTGCCAATTGATGCAGCGGCAAAATCTTCAACGCAGAGGAAAAGTGTTTCTTAGCAACATTCCAATCATCCAATGCAGCTTTTTTGAATCCCATTTGAACCAACTGGTTGGCTCGAATCTTTTTTAACTCCAGATCAACCCGCTCTGTAAGTTCGACCACCTGAGACCTTGACGGAAACAATTTAGACGCCTTTGTAATCTCCTTTTTTGCCGCTACAAAATCATTGCTCGAAATAAAATCAAGCGTTGCCTGAATTTGCAATGCAAACTGCTTTTCAGCTATGGCATCCTTTAAAAAAAACATGCGACCATTAATAATAGAATCTGAGTAACCCAACGCATCGATCCTGCTCAATGCATTCAATTCAGCCTCTAAATTGGACTCAGCCCTTAATCGGTTTGCCAATTGAAAAAGGTCAAAATACTGCAAAATATCAGCTTTCTTTGCGATCCATGATGCAACCTCTAAACTTTCTCTTGCGATAATTTGCAAACCATCAAGGTCAGCTATAAATTGCTTGGCATCTCTGTTTTGAAAAGCAGATTCAAGTCGAGCCAGCGACTCAGTGACAACTCGATTATATTCTTGCAACAAATCCTCTGCGGCCGTAATTTCATAATCAATTCCGGGCGAATATGCACCAGTAAGCGCGAATTGTTGAAAAAAATCAACAAGCTGCTCCACCAAACGCTGAGCTTTCCTTGCAAATGCTGTTTCAGCGGGGATTGCCTCAAGCGCAGGCTTTAGCTCAGTTTCAAAGTAAAGTTGCACAGCTGAAAAACTGCTTTTTGAAGCAGATTTTGCTTGGGCAACATCAACATTTGAAAAATCATCAACCTTAGCAACTTGATTAATATCACTGGTAGTGACAGCAAATTTTGGCAACAAAAACAACAAAATCATCGCGACAAAGGCAACAATGCAAAAAATTACAATATCGCGGAGTTTGTCTGATTTACGTTTACTAGCCTTTGAGGCTAACAATAATTCAACATTTTTCTGCACCAATGCTAAAACCCAATTTTATTATTTAAAGTATTATTTCTGGAGTTTTTTCAGATAAATAAATCTCGCGAAGGTATTTACGCCATGAAGTATATTGCTCAGACGCGGTTCCAGTTAATTCAATGGTACGATCTTCCATTTCAATAACATTTGGCGCAAGTTGAATATTTAGTGAGCGGCCCATTTCATTTAAGCTTTCTCTATGGGCCTTTGAATCTTTTGATGTTTGGAAACCATCTGCAATAGTTCCAACACCAGCTGCAGCAATCGCAACGCCACTATAATAACCAGCAGAACTATTTGAATCAGAGGCAAGAGCGGCTCCGGCTGCAACAGCAAGTAAACCTACTAACATCTGAGCGCTTGCTTCCGCCTGAGCCTCCCTTGCTGCCTTGCTTTCATAAAATGATTGTTTTTGCCAAACGGTATAGTGCTCATTCATTGCAATTTTGAAATCATCATAATCAATTTGAATATTATCAATGAACATTTGATCTTTTACTCGCAAAGATCTTACTCTTTGGAGCATAGGGTCAGTATCCGCCGGAAAGCCCAAAAGCTTGGTTCTTGAAGATCTTTTTTTGGAAAGCTCGTGTACCCCTCGGCTTTTAGAGCTTGTTGAAAGATATTTTGAAAAATATTCTGGAGAAAAACTTTCTGCAAATCGCATTTCTTCAATACCACTTATCTTGCTAATTTGCTTGGAATTAATTCTCTTTGAAAGCTTGACTATATCATTGGCTACTTTATCAAATATTGGCTGATATACATCAACTCCTTTATTCCTTGGGTCTTCAAATACATACTCACTAACTCTGTGTTTATATGTCTTTCTCATCAATCTCTTGCCAGATATATCAGTTACCGAGATCAAAAGACTTATATCTTCACCAGTTGATTCCAATATTTTTCCTTGAACATATAAATGAGCAGTCGCAGAATCATCTGGACTAACCCTAACCGCTCCAAAACTATCTTTACTTGAAATCGCATTCCGCAATTGAACTGCAAAGCGATTGGATTCCGCACGTCGGAGTTCAGGCCAAACACCTTCCTTTGCATAATCATCTGTATTCTTTGGGATGTTCGGCAAAAAAACCGGCACCAATACACTCAATTGTTGAGTAGTTATTTCTACAGGACTTCCTGTCGCTATATCTTCCGCACCACCCCTTGGACCAACTGTATATCCACCTTCAGTTGTAGTTGCACAACCACTAAGAAGTGAGACACAAGCCAAGAATACTATTACGATATACTTCATTTAAGTGCCTCATATTGTTCAAGTAATTTTCTTTTAATTTCAGGATCAGTTTCAATTTCAGCCTGTTTTTTTATCTGTAACCTTAACGCCTTTCTATTGTCTACTTCTTCTAGTACTTGATGCACACCCCCATTGTTACCTACACCCATCCCATTCATTGAAGTTATAGATTGGTTCACAGCTACAGGAAGTTGACTTTTGCTACTATCAACTCCAATGGAGCCTGCATCAATGGTTGATAAGTTTTGGGATAGAGATTTAATATCAGGGTCACCAGAGCCAGAGCCAGAGCCATTCGAGGCACTTGACTGAGAAAAACTTGATTTCGAACATCTTTTCTCATCTGAAATCAATCCATAAAAAGCATCATCCAGCTTTTTCGTTTTCTCTTCTTGTGTTAGTGGAGAATCAAAAGTAGTTTCCTCGAAATAAGAATCAGAGCAATCTCTGTATTCGGAGAGCTTTTCAGGCGAGGAACTAGCGGTTGAAATTCCAACCAATAAAATAAAAAGGGATTCTAGTAAAATTTTTTTAATTTGCATACCCATTTGATAAATATTTAATTTTGAATAAATATTAATACAAAAAAACAAACCAAACACAAGTATAAGTTGCAAGTCTTATGAGATTAAGTACTATTCATATCTTAATAATAATATTTGAAAAGTTTTATATAATGAAAAAAACAATACTTGCACTAACACTACTTACTCTTGCACCTATTTCACTAGCAAATAGTAACTACGTAAATGTTACATACAGCAATATAAGTGGGAGTGGCCAATATTCCAGTGTTGATATTGACGGTTACACATTAGGATATACAGGTGTAATGGAAAATATAACCTACTCTTTAGGTGCTGGCTATCTTGAGGATGATTATGGAAATGATTTAGATGTTACAGCCTTATCAGGAAGAATTGGTCTTAATAACTTTGATCTAGGGACAGCGTATGTCGGATTCTCTCATACAAACCCCTCTGAGGGTAATAGCGAAACCGATTTAGTTTTGGGATATGCGCTAGTTAGTAACAGCGAGTTAAGTTATGATATTTCATATACTGATACTCCGGATCCTATAATTGCCGCGTCAGTTAGGATCCCTCAAAATGAATCAACTGGTATTATTCTCGGAATAGCCGATGTTGGGGATTTGCGCCAGGCTTCAATTGGTTTGAGCTTAAGCTTCTAATATAAGAAGCATCAATTACGTATTCAAATCGCTTAAAAAGGCCCCTAATGGGGCCTTTTTTATTTTTGTTAAAGAATCATAATTAGGTGAATTGAAGTTTTTCAGATAAATAAAACTACTATTATCAGTAAATACTTTTATTGATATTAATACGGTCTCATTCGAATATAATGTTTAACCTATATGCTAAAAACGAATAGGTAAATTCATACCAACATCCCTTTGAAATTAATCTAAATTAGCATCTAATAAAATCAACGACAAAAAATGGTAACAAAAATGGTACAGTGCCAAAATGAGTTAAAATTATAAAAGATTATAAATCGTTATAAATCAATGATTTAAAACGTTATAAAAGATTATAAGAAGTTATGTAAAGTTAGGCTAAGTTATTGAAAATGAATAGAAAATTCTGTATCGCCCCGATGATGGACTGGACTGACCGCCACTGTCGCTATTTCTTGCGCCTGATTAGTCAGCATACGGTGCTGTATACCGAGATGGTGACTACTGGTGCGATTATCTATGGTGATGCCCATCGGCATTTGCAGATGCATGAGGCGGAGCAACCGGTGGCTTTGCAATTGGGGGGCAGTAACCCCGCCGATCTGGCGAAGGCGTGCAAGATTGCTAGCGACTATCACTACAATGAAATTAATCTTAACTGCGGTTGCCCCAGCGATCGGGTGCAGAATGGTATGTTTGGCGCGATTATGATGAAGCATGCGCAGACTACGGCGGACTGTATGAAGGCGATGGTGGATGCGGTGGATGTGCCGGTGACGGTTAAGCATCGTATTGGCGTGGATGATTTTGATTCTTACGAGTTTTTGACTGACTTTGTGGGCACTGTGGCTGACACAGGGTGCGAAACTTTTATTGTGCATGCACGCAAGGCGTGGCTTAAGGGCTTAAGCCCAAAACAGAATCGTGAGATTCCTAAGCTTGATTATGGGCGGGTTTATCAGCTGAAACAGGATTTCCCTGAGCTTGAAATTATCATTAATGGCGGCATTACTGACTTGGAGCAATCTAAACAGCATTTGACGAAGATTGATGGGGTAATGATTGGTCGAGAGGCTTATACTAACCCCTATCTTTTAGCTGAGGTTGATCAGCAAATCTACGGCAGTAAAAATTCTATGCAAAGTCGTAAAAAAGTTGCTGAAGAGTTCATCCAATATGTGGATAATGAACTCTCTCAGAATATTAAACTCCAATCTATGACGCGACATATTTTGGGACTTTTTCATGGCATGCCTGGCGCAAGACAGTTTAGGCGACATATTAGCGAAAATGCCCACCAACCTAACGCCACTATTGATGTGTTAATAGAGGCTTTGGCTAAGACAACAGGATAGACAGATTTATGAGTAACAAAAGCAAACTAGACCAACTAAAAGAAATAACCACTGTGGTTGCCGATACGGGTGATTTTGATGCGATTGCGCAGTATTCCCCAGAAGATGCAACCACTAACCCTTCCCTGTTGCTTAAGGCGGCGCAGATGCCGGCTTATCGTGGCCTAGTTGAGGATGTGATCAAATCAGTGACTACTGGCAAGCTTTCTTCTAAAGAGCAGCTTGATGATTGCATGGATAAATTAGCAGTGGGTTTTGGTGAGAAAATTCTTGAGACTATTCCGGGTCGAGTTTCTACTGAGGTGGATGCTCATTTGTCTTTTGACACTGAGGCATCAATTGCTAAGGCGCGTCGTTTAATTGCGCTATACGAACAGGCCGGCATTGATAAGAGCCGTGTACTGATCAAAATGGCGTCCACTTGGGAAGGTATTCGTGCGGCAGACCAGCTCGAAAAAGAAGGTATTAACTGTAACCTTACGCTTTTGTTTAGCTTTTCGCAGGCGGCCGCGGCAGCTGATGCCGGTGCTTTTTTAATCTCGCCTTTTGTGGGTCGTATTTTGGATTGGTACAAAGCTAATACCGGTCTTAATGATTATCCGCCAGAAGATGATCCCGGTGTTCAGTCGGTGACTCGCATCTATAACTACTACAAGCAAACTGGCTATAACACCATTGTTATGGGCGCGAGCTTTAGAAACATTGAAGAAATCACTGAATTAGCTGGCTGTGACCGCTTAACCATTAGCCCGAAATTATTGTCTGCGCTGGGCGAAGACTATGGCACCCTAACCCGCAAGCTTGACCCTAGTAATACTGGTAAGCGCATTAATTATACTCAGGGTAATGAGAGTAAATTTAGATTTGAAATGAACGAAGATGCGATGGCCACTGAAAAGTTGGCTGAGGGTATTCGCGGCTTTGTGAAGGATCAAAATAAATTAGAAACTTGGCTGCGAGATATCGCTTAATGCTGAGTAAGATCAAACAGCTGTTTGCTAAAAAAGAGCAACAGTCGGATCAAGAAAAGGTCGCTGAAGAGCATTTGGCTACAGCGGCCTTGCTAATCGAGGTGATGGTGATTGATGGTCATATGGATGATCAAGAGCTGCAATCCATTAGCGCTACCCTTTGCTCTATTCTTGAGCTGGATAAAGGTCAGGTGGACGAGCTGATTACCCTGTCTAAAGCTGAGGTTGAAGATGCTACATCGTTGTATCAGTTTACCAAGCAGATTAACGACCACTACGACCTAGAGGTCAAGCTTCAGTTACTGACGTCTATGTGGAAAGTGGCTTACGCTGATGGTGAACTCGATAAACACGAAGAGAATATTATTCGACGGGTTGCTGACCTTCTGCATATCCGCCACAGCGAGTATATTCGCTGTAAGCTAGACGCTAAAAGTTAGCAGCTAAAATTTAGAGACCAAAAGAACAACAGGCTTAGACGGGGTCTAAGCCTGATTCTACATCCGCGTTCTGCGCTCTATGTCGCAGGTAATGATCCATTAATGTAATGGCGAGCATAGCTTCTGCGATTGGCACAGCGCGAATACCCACACAGGGATCATGCCGCCCTTTGGTTACCACTTCTGCGGCATTGCCGTGCTTATCAATGGATTGACCCGGCAGACGAATACTTGAGGTTGGCTTAATCGCTAGATGAGCAACAATATCTTGGCCTGAAGAAATTCCGCCTAAAACACCGCCTGAATTATTCGACAAAAAGCCTTCTGGGGTTATTTCATCGCGGTGTTCAGTCCCCTTTTGCGCGACCACTTCAAAACCTGCACCCATTTCTACGCCCTTTACGGCGTTAATGCCCATCAGCGCATAGGCTATGTCGGCATCAAGGCGATCAAATACAGGCTCGCCTAAGCCCACAGGCATATTGCGTGCTTCGACAGTGACTTTTGCACCCACTGAATTACCTTCTTTGCCCAGTGCCTGCATATAGGTTTCTAAATCAGCGACCTTGTCGGCATCAGGAAAAAAGAATGGGTTGGTTTCGATCACATCGCGATCGAAGTTTTCAGGCACTACAGGGCCCAACTGGGAGACATATCCAAAGATATCAATACCTAGCTGTTGCTTGAGGTACTTTTTGGCAATCGCACCGGCGGCAACACGCATGGCGGTTTCGCGCGCGGAACTACGTCCACCCCCACGATAATCACGCTCACCGTATTTTTGGTGATAGGTGTAATCGGCATGGGCCGGACGGAATAGGTCTTTAATATTGCCGTAGTCTTTGGATTTTTGATCTTTATTATTAATGATCATACCAATGGCGGTACCGGTGGTTTTACCCTCAAAAATACCCGAGAGAATTTGCACCTCGTCGTCTTCTTTGCGTTGAGTGGTATATCTAGACTGGCCAGGTTTGCGGCGATCGAGATCCGGCTGTAGGTCAGCGGCACTGATTTCTAGCCCTGGAGGGCAACCATCAACAATACACCCGATAGCAGGCCCATGGCTTTCGCCGAAGCTAGTGACGGTAAATAATTTTCCAATGGTATTGCCGGCCATAAGATTCTCAGTGCTTTAAGTTAAATTAAAAAATTGATTATACGCAAATTAGCTGTGCTTTTGCATAGCCTATCCATGATTCATATCTATGATTCATAGCTTTGTTAGTTAAAACTCGCGACATAGGTCTTTAACTGGTCGTAGGTTAGGACAAATACACCGCTATCGCCTTCACTGAATTCTAGCCAGGTAAAGGGCACTTCGGGGAATGCGCGATCCAGTGCTACCGAGGAGTTTCCTACCTCAACCACCAGCACTCCACGCTGAGTAAGATATTCTGCGGCCTGTTTTAATAGCCGACGGGTAAAATCTAGCCCATCATCACCCGAGGCTAGGGCTAATTCGGGTTCATGGGAAAATTCATCGGGCATCTGTGCCAAGTCGTTGGCATCTACATAGGGCGGGTTGCTAACAATTAGATCAAAGCTGTTTTTAGCACGACTATCAAAACCCGAGAATAAATCCGATTCAATCGCCGTTACACGGTGACTTAAATCGTGCTTTTGAATATTGATATCGGTGACCTCTAGCGCTTCATTAGAGATATCACTGAGTACTACCTGTGCCTGCTCAAAGGCATAGGCGCAGGCAATGCCAATACAGCCACTGCCGGTACAAAGATCTAAAACCTTGCGTGGCTCATTGCCACACCAGGGCTGAAACTGGTTGTAAACTAGCTCGGCGATTGGTGAGCGCGGCACGATAACCCGCTCATCCACATAAAAAGGTAAGGAGCAAAACCATGCCTGTTTGGTTATGTAGGGCGCGGGAACTCGCTCATTGATGCGTCGCTGAAACAGCGCTTCAATTTTATTTTGCTCGGCTACAGGAACGCTGTTGTCGAGCAATGAACGATCTGCATTTGGCGGCAAATCAAGCACATGGGATAAGAGATACACCGCTTCATCCCATGCATTATCTGTTCCATGACCAAAATAAACATCGCTTTGTTCAAATAGAATTTGACCATATTCGAGCATTTCGCCAATGGTTTTTGTTGGTGTCGACACTGTTTTGCCTCGTTGGCTTACTTATATTGCACTATTATTGCATTTTTATTGGACTATTTTACCCTTCTCGCTAGCAATGGTCTGTAGTTTATTGGAAAATGACTCTGCAGTATCCAATAAAAAAGAGGGTAAGACATGAGAGACGAATATCTAAAAATAATACAAAGCACTGGCGAAGACGTTACACGCCCTGGCCTTTTAGATACTCCAGATCGTGCTGCTAAGGCGTTTGAATACTTAACTAGCGGTTACCATATGGATCTTAAGGAAGTGATTAATGACGCACTCTTCCCTTCAGATTCTGAAGAAATGGTGATTGTTAAGGATATTGAGTTATTCTCTCTGTGCGAACATCACCTTTTACCCTTTATCGGCAAATGTCATGTTGCCTATATCCCCAGCGGTAAGGTTATCGGTTTATCTAAGGTAGCCCGTATCGTTGATATGTTTGCTCGTCGTCTGCAAATTCAAGAGGCCTTAGCTCAGCAAATCGCTTCGACTATTCAGAAGGCCACTAGTGCACTTGGCGTGGGTGTTATTGTTGAAGCCAAGCATATGTGTATGATGATGCGCGGTGTTGAGAAGCAAAACTCTTCGATGAAAACATCGGCTATGTTGGGTTCTTTCCGCACTGATCAGGCAACCCGTACTGAGTTTTTGACGCTTTTAGGCAATCAGTAAACAATCAATAAACTCGCTAATTTGCAGGCGTAACTTTATCCGAAAAATTGTTGCGCCTTATGAGCCACCTGTTCGGCCTGATCTTCGAGATGCAGATGGTGTGAACCTGCCATAGAAACCACTTCAATATGCGGCACCCAGTCCAATAGTTGCGGCTGTATAGGGCCGGACAACAGACCACTTTCGGCCTTTATCAGCATAATCGGACATTTAATAGCGGTAAAAAAGCTTTCGCATTGATCTTTAGTAAAGGTCACCATCGACGATGCCTTGAGTCGCTGATCATTGCGCCATGAAAACTTACCATCCACCTCAATTACACCACGCTCAGCTAGAATCACTGCGGCGGCTTCTTGAAGCGGCACAAATCCGTTCACTCGGGCATTGACTGCATCGGCCATAGTATTAAAAGATGAGGGTGAAAAGGCTCTAAACTTTTGACTGTCGGTAATAGCTTTGGCTAGTTGTGCAGCGGCGTTAGCCGGCTTATTAGGAATCGGGAAATAACTATCAATTAATAGGCTATGGGTGACTAACTCAGGGAAGGTGCCGGCCACCAGCGCAGATACAATAGCGCCTCGTGAATGACCCAATAATGCAAAGCGATCCCAGTTCATCTGCTGAGAAATAGCCAGCACATCGGCTATATCTTGCCAAATATCGTAACCTGAATCGGCTGAGCGAAAGCCACTTTGACTATGGCCCGCCATGTCCACAGCAATCACATGCATGCCCTCTAAAAAGGGCAGCATCTTATCGAAGCTATTGGCATTATCTAGCCAGCCATGCAGAGCAATAACGGGCTTACCCTCGGGGATACCCCATTCTTTGGCGGCAAGCTGAACCCCATTGGATTCAAAGGTGCGATGCTGTACAAATTCAATTGGCATGATGTATCCAGTTTAATGTAGCGAGACCTCTATACGCATGGTTCATCGATAACGATGCCAAGCTTGCGGTTGCCATTCGAGCAACGCTGTCTCCAATAAAATAATTTATGAGTTGATCTAACAGTGGCAAATGGCCCACTAGCAGTATTCTCTGGCTGTTATTTTTTTCTAGTAGTTGCTCAACCTCTGCAACCCGAGCATTGGGCAATAGGCAGTCCGTTATCTGTGGCGGGCAGTGAATAGATGCCTGCGACATAACAAGCTCAGCGGTTTGGCGTGCGCGAACAAGTGGGCTGGTTATGACAGATTCTATGGCCGCCAAGCTCTGACTATGCTGCTTGGCCTGTGTGATCACCTGCTGTCGACCCTGATCCGATAACTGTCTTTGCCTATCTACAGAACCATCCTCTGCATCGCCATGACGCAGGATATAAAGCTCCATTCAGATCTTTAAGGGTAGATGAATTATTTGCTATTGTCTTTTTCTGCCGCTGAATCACCCGCAGTAAAAGATGGGATATCGTCATCTTCCGCTTCGACAAATTCAACGTCCTCAACCTCTTCTGGCGAAGCCACTGAGTAGCCCTCGGTAGCATCTAGCACAGGCCATTCATCAAAGGGGAATGGCTTGTCATTGCTATTGAAGGTTAAAAACATAATGGCTTGATAAACCCACTTACCCAAGCCCTGCCCTAAGTTGCGTAAATTTTCGTTATCCTTACCAAAGACCAGTACCAGTGCAAACTGTACAACCACCACTATGCTTACTACTAGGCGAGCGGCCATTACCAATACTGCAAATAGCACCATATAGGCCAGTCTTATCCATGTATCTACATTTGTTAGGGACATATTTCCATTAATCATTTGCTTTCACCGTAAATTCAACATCTGTGTTTTGTTCTGCCAACATCATTGTTTTCAATGATTCTACAATCGAGAGACCCTCGAACATTGTCGAGTATAAGCCTGAAGCTAGGGGCATGTATATGCCAAGTTCTTCAGACTTTTGTTTCACTAATTTTGTGGTATTTATACCCTCGGCAATTTGTCCTACAGAGGCAATAGCCTGCTCTAATGTCTCACCGCGACCTAGGGCTGTGCCAATTCGAAAATTGCGACTCAGAGGTGAGGTACAGGTTACATACAAATCACCTACGCCACTTAAACCTAAAAAGGTTAAGGGGTTTGCGCCTAATTTTGCGGCAAACCGACTCATTTCCGCTAGGCTTCGGGTTAACACCACACTCTTGGTGTTCTGCCCTGCATTCATCGACTCGGCTATACCCGAAACAATGGCATAAATATTTTTAAGGGCCCCACCTAACTCTACACCATAGCGATCATGGTTGGCGTAAACTCGAAAATAGTT
>Ga0213868_10001761_pt1 | contig 20941 bp, 16 predicted proteins | sample PICome_9_FD_160087 | JGI IMG/M metagenome (GOLD analysis project Ga0213868, IMG submission 160087) | Coastal seawater microbial communities near Pivers Island, North Carolina, United States - PICO127 | ecosystem: Environmental > Aquatic > Marine > Coastal | place: USA: North Carolina...
TACAAAACTACACTTTTAAAATTTAATGAATCGTTAGTATAATATTTCAACATTTTTTTATTGTAAAAGTTAATGTAGCTATTAAAAAAAATAGTGGAGCTAACACTTATTAACAAGTATTTATATATACTACCTTTCTTTTTAAAATTTAAAAAACAAATATTGCTTATTATAGGGTGTTAATAGCGGTATATTCTTCTTGTAATTATACTACAATACTAACTTATTAAAATGTTGTAAATATAGTTTTAACATATTTTAAATAACCTTAATAACTGATAAACAGTTATTTAATTTAGTAATTAACAAACCGTAAAAATCTATATAAACATCTTTTTATTGATAACTATTTTTTAAAAGAGTGTTTAAAACCTCTTTTAAAATGCAAATAAGTTATAGATAATTAAATAGGTAATAATTTGGATTATATATATAAATAATTAATTAACTAATTAATTTACATGAGCAAGTTTTTCTATTATTTTTCTATCAACAGCTATTAACAAAAATAGGTAAGTTATACACTAAGTTATTTATAGTTGATAACCTCTATAAAATTATATTATCAAGACCTTTATGAACTAGTATATTTGTATAAACATAAATCACAACTAATGAAAATAGCTATAGGAAACGATCACGCAGGACCAGACTATAAGTTGGCTATTGTTAAACTTTTAGAATCTAAAGCAATACAAGTACAAAATTTTGGCACAGACTCCTTTGATAGTGTTGACTATCCAGACTTTGCAAATCCTGTTGCAAAGGCAGTAAACGAGCATAGTGTTGATCTTGGTATATTAATTTGTGGAAGTGCAAACGGAGTAGCAATGACAGCAAATAAATATACAAATGTAAGAGCTGGTTTGTGTTGGAATAATGAAATTGTTGAGCTTGTGCGACAACATAATAATGCAAACATATTATGTATTCCAGCTCGTTTTACCTCAATTGCCCAAGCATTAAAAATGGTTGAAACTTTTTTAAATACTGATTTTGAAGGCGGCCGTCACCAAAATAGGGTTGAAAAAATTAAGTGCATGTAATTTATTTACTAAAGTGGCATGGAAATAGAAATTAAAACATTTAACCAATTAGATACTAGCACCTTATATGATATTCTTCAATTAAGAAGCAGTGTTTTTGTGGTAGAACAAGACTGTGTTTATCAAGATATAGATAGCAAAGACAAACAAGCTCTTCATGTTATCTTAAAAGTGGAAGGAAACCTAGTAGCTTACACGCGCTGTTTTGCTCCAGGGCTATATTTTAAAGAAGCTTCTATTGGAAGAGTGGTGGTTGTAAGCCAGCACAGAAAAAATAAGTATGGCCATCAAATAATGGAGAGATCTATACAAGAAATTAGTAAGAATTACAGTACAGAAAAAATTAAAATATCTGCTCAAAAATATCTTAAAAAATTTTATGAAAACCACGGATTTTATAAAATAGGTAAGCAGTACCTTGAAGATGGTATACCCCATATATCAATGGTAAACTACAAATTATAAGACATTTATTTTAGTAGATTATTGTATTTAGTTGTATTCTTTAAGACCTCAACAGCTTCTTTTATTTCTGGGTTGTTTAATACCTGATAGGCGTATAAACCACTACTATAAAATTTTTGCTTTAAGATTTCATTTTTTAACAAAGCAATTATTTCGGATTTTTTATTTGTTATTTCTTTTTCCTTAGCCTCAGTAATGCTAGATATTAACTGTTTATAGTCAGATTGTATTTGTTTTGTAAACCCATCTTCTTCAGCTTTCTTAAAGGATTTTTTAAACGAAAGTTCTGTTTGTGTTTTAAAATCAAAATCATTGTTTTTTAAGAATTTTAAAAAATCTTGAAAATCTTTTTCCGCAAAACTAAAATCTTCCAAGCGACCCATATTGTTCTTATACAAATATTGGGTAGCGTAGTTAAAAATTGTGTTTTCTTTTAATAGTGCTGTTGTGATAGGACTGAATTTTGCCGATTCTAATTCTATATCAGGCAATATACCACCCCCGTCATATACAGTTCTTCCTCCTTTGGTTTTAAAAGGGTTGTATTTCTTTGGATCTACCCTTACAGGATCACCATTTTCATCCCTGTTCCAATAATCAAGCGCTTGAATACAACGACCACTTGGGGTGTAATAGCGAGAAATAGTTACTTTGAGCTGTGTTCTGTAAATTAAATTTTTGGGTCGCTGTACAAGTCCTTTTCCAAAACTACGCGCTCCAATAACTACCGCTCTATCCAAATCTTGCAAAGCTCCAGATACAATTTCACTAGCAGAGGCGCTTCTACCATTAATCAAAACAGCCAACGGGATTGTTGTGTCCAAAGGCTCTGAGGTTGTTTTATACACTTTATTATACTTTTCTATCACAGACCGAGTCGTTGTAATAACTTCTCCTTTTTCCACAAACAAATTGACCACGCCAATAGCTTGGTTTAGTAGGCCCCCAGGATTACCCCGCAAGTCTAAGATAATTTTTGTTGCTCCTTGTAGTTTTAAATCCTCAAGAGCGTTTTTGGTTTGTAGTGTTGTTTTTTTATTGAATTTACTCAGTACAATGTATCCTATATCCTTATTAATTAAAGTGTAATAAGGAACCGCGTTTACTTTAACAGGCCCCCTAGTTATTGTGGTCTCGTATTTTTTGTTTTGCCTTTTGTACTGTATAACTACTTTTGATCCAACAGCACCCTTGAGTAGCTCTCTTGGGTCATCATCATACCCTTTTAGATCTGTTTGATCTATTTTAATGATAAGATCTCCAGCCCTGATACCCGCATTATCAGCCGGATAATTTTCAAAAACCTCTCGAACAGTCAGGGTATTGTTTTTAAAATTCATGCTTGCCCCAACTCCGGTATACACCCCACTATTTTTGATACGCGCATCCTCAACGGCCTGCTCATTCCAATAAACTGTGTAGGGGTCTAAGTCTTCTAAAACACCCTTAATAGCGTTGTCCATTAAAGTGGCTGGCGTTACCTTATCCACGTAATTCATGTTAAGCTCTTTGTAAAGGGAGGTAAAAATTTCGAGTTGTTTGGCAATTTCAAAAAAGTCATTTTTCACAACAGTTGTAAAACCAACCAAGCCGCAGAGTGCTAGAGCAATAAATGGTAAAATAATTTTTTTTCTCATCCTAGAAGTTTTAAACGTCCATAACAGGTAACTTTAACAAAGCGCCCTGTACTGCCTTGTATATGGTTTTGTAATCAGCCACATCTTTCCCTATATATATAAAAAGAAGGGTACATCCCTTTTTTTCTTGCAGGCCCAACTCTTTTTGTTCTAACCTATAAGCCTCCCGCATCAAGCGTTTTATTTTGTTGCGGGTTACCGCGCTTTTAAAATTTTTCTTTGCCACAGCAAAACCAGCTTTAGTTTGTTTTTGTTGGCAAGGGAGCCAAAGCAATTTTATAGGATATTGGGTTATACTGCTGCCCTCTTTAAAAAGCGATTGTATGTCTTTTCTAGATTTAAGCTTTTGCTGTTTTGGAAAATGTGCTTTCAATAATAGTAGTTAATTAACAGTATCAATACGTAAAGATATCATAAACAAAAAAACTCTCAGCTAAAGCAGACCTATAGGCTAAATATATCATTCTACCTTAAAAACGTTGTTTTCTCTATTAACATCAGCCAGGGTCTGTGACGCATCAATTTCAATAGACACAATTTGCTTATCGTTAGCAATTTCTAAAGCATAGGTTGGGTATGCCCACGCCCAATCTTTTAACAAGGTTCTTTTAAGACCTCTAAAATTTGTTGGTTTTTCACCCCGCATCATTTGTAGTGGAATATAAAATTGCTCCTTACTTCCGTCTTTATAAGTAACATCAAGATCAATGGGCATTCCCATCTCACCGATTCTCTCTAGAGTAATTGTGGTTCTTTTTTCCCCTACAACTGCAGATTTGATTGCGTAATCTATTTTTTTAGTGGTCTGTGTCCAGTCCATCAAATACCAGTCTAGCTCTATGCCCGACACCTTTTCTGCAACTCTAATAAAATCATTTGGCGTGGGATGTTTAAAAGACCACTTGGTAAAGTAATTTTTTAGGGTTTTGTTTAAGTTGTCCTTTCCAATAACATACCCTAATTGAGCCAAAAATACAGCCCCTTTGCTATACGCTGTTATTCCGTAAGCCCGGTTGGAAGCATACCTATCTGCGTGGGTAGTTTGGGGCTCTTCTTTACCGCTGTTTGCTAAAAAAACATACCCTCTGTAAGAACCTAGATGCGGGTTTTTAGCAAACGTTTGATTAACTTGATTTGTGGCCTCGTCAGAAATATAAGAAGTGAAACCCTCGTCCATCCACTCATGCTTTCCTTCGTTGGTGGCCATTAAAAACTGAAACCAGGTATGTGCCAATTCATGAGCAGTTACACCCACCAAAGATTCAAATTTTCTATTACCTGTAATTAATGTACACATCGCATATTCCATACCACCATCTCCCCCTTGTATTACAGAATATTGTTTGTAGGGATATGCCCCAATGTTTTGATTGAAATAGCGTAATATTTCTTCTGTTTTTGGTTGCAGATTTGTCCAGTTTTCTAAAATGTCTGGATTGTTTTTAAAGTAAAAGTTTAGGGTGGTTCCGTCATCAGTAAGTAATTGTTGGTGCAAGTAATCTGTATCTGCAGCCCATGTAAAATCATGTACATTGGGAGCAATAAAGTTCCATGATTTTTTTCCTTTTCTTGCAAACATTACGGGTTTGTATGGGTTCTCTCCCATAATGTTTGTTTTGTTGTATCCAGTGCCGGCAACCGTATATTTTTTGTCAATGTTAATTGTTACATTAAAATTTCCCCAAGGGCTATGAAACTCTCTTGCAATATAAGGGTCTGCGTGCCATCCTTGAAAATCATATTCTGCCATTTTTGGGTACCACTGGGTCATAGAAAAACGTACGCCTTCTGCGTTGTCCCTGCCACTTCTTCTTACTTGCAGCGGTATTTGTGCGTCCCAAGACATTTTAAAGGTGCTTTTGGCTCCAGGCTGTATAGGCTCCCTAAGGGTTACTTCAAGTACAGTACCCACTATTTGGTAGTCTAGTTTTTTTCCATCTTGTGTAAGTTTGCGGGGTTTTATATACCCAATTTCACTTGGTGATAGTTTAGAGATCCTATCTCCAACCCTTCTGTCTGGATCCTCTATTGTAAGCGAGCGAACATCCATCTCGCTCCCTGGCTGAAATGCATTAAAATATAAATGATAAAACACCTTGTCTAATACATCTGGAGAATTATTTGTGTACACAAGGGTTTGTTTACCACTGTATTGATTGTTTTTTTCATCCACGTCTATTACCATAGTGTAATCTACATGTTGTTGCCAGTAGGCGGTGTTGTTTTGTGCGTTTACCATTGAGAATAAGCACAAAGGAATGGCGAGATAAAAAAGTGTTTTCATAGCGGTTGTATTATAAAAATTCGGCCACTTATTTCCTGAAAAAAAGCAGCCGATTTCTTTTAGATATATTTTTAATTTACATTCTTGAGGCCATAATAAAGGCGTTGTACATGTTCACCATCTTCCCAGAAGTAGAAATGTTCTCAAAATTATTTTTGTTTTCTGGGTCACCCCCTAATACAACATCCATTTTTACAGACAAGCCACTATCCATTAGTATTTGCTTTACCTGTTTTGCTGATAATTTTGGGTAGTAAGAGCGAAGCATTGCCGCAACACCAGCAACATTTGGAGAGGCCATAGAGGTTCCCTGCAGATACTCATAGGTGTTTAGGGGAGTGGTTGCCCATATTTTTACCCCAGGGCCAAAGACATCAACGGTTACTTTTCCGTAATTCGAAAAGTTAGCCAATAAATCACTACCATAGTTATAATTTAGTGCGCCAACAGTTAAAAACGTATCACTAATCTCTGCCCCCACACTAACTTGATCGTTGGGGTATACCTGCTTATTGTCTAGGTCTAATCCTTCGTTGCCGGCAGCATTTACAATTAATACATCATTTTCACCCGCATATACAATGGCGTCCCAAACCCACTTAGGGTGTGTTGAGTAATACTTACCAAAACTTGTGTTGATTACCTTAGCGCCATTATCTACAGCATAACGTATTGCATTTGCAATATCTTTATCGTATTCGTCACCATCAGGAACCGCCCTAACAGCCATAATTTGAACATTTTGAGCCACCCCGTCAATCCCAATACCATTGTTGCGCTGTGCTGCTATAATCCCAGCAACATGGGTACCGTGTTTGGCGTCTGCCTTTTTTGGGTCTGGACCGTCCACATCATTGTTTCCATAATAAGGGTTCTGGTTGTTATCTGGATCATCACCAATAACACCCCTAAAATCTGTACTTGTGTCGAAATGAGAGTCTAATCTTCCTTGAAAGTAATCTACTCCACCTTGAATTTGTTTTATTAAACTAGGAATATCATCACTGTAGTTTAACATTTGGGTTAATATGGCTATTTGCTCTTTTTCTTTTTCTTCTGGGTTCTCAATACCAGACAGTTCTTGTTTTGAGTACTCTGGTTTTCCAAGTTTTTTACTCATAGCAGCGTGGGCAGGCTTTAGCCTTCCCAGCATACCACTGTACCTTGATAAATTGGCCGTGGTTTGGGAAGTTTCCTTGCTAAGCTCCTGGTTGGCCTTTTCATACAACGCAAACTCTGCGCTATCAACGGCGCTTACAGAAGCTTGGGTCTTACCTTCATATTTTGGCTTTAATTTTCTTACGATTCTTACATACTCCATATTTTCCTTGACGATATCTCCAAGAAAATTCCACCCGTGGATATCATCTATGTATCCGTTTTTATCATCGTCAACTCCGTTTCCTGGAATTTCTTTTTCATTTATCCACATTACGTTTTTAAGATCTTCGTGCTCAATGTCAATCCCGCTGTCAACCACAGCCACAATTACTTTTTTACCTACTTTGTCTTTTATAATTTCTTGATAGGTTCTCTCCACACCCATTCCTGGAATTGTGTCGTTTTGCAAATCTTTGAGGCTCCAAGATTTTAACTCGGCCTCAGTTAGCTTGGCTGTTTTTGCAGCAGGCGCCTCAGGCTTTTCCATAGCCATAGAAAGACTTGGAATAATCGTTGATCCACACCCAGTAAGTAAAAGGGCAGTTAGGGCAATAAAAAAGATGTTTGTTTTGGTTTTCATAAAAAATTAATTAAATAGTTGTTCAAATGTAAATGTGGCATCAAGACGCACCCCTTTATCTGTGTGTTTTACGGTTATGATTTGATGGTGCGCGTCGTGTTCCAAAAATAAAAAATAATTATGGTCTGCGGCAGCATTTAAAAACTTTTCTTTTTCTGGTAAAGTAAGTAGCGGCCTAGTATCATAGCCCATAACAAACGGCAAAGGGAGGTGTCCAGCCGTAGGGAGCAGGTCTGCCATAAATACAATTGTTTTCCCCTGGTACTCAAGGGTAGGAAGCATTTGTTTTTCTGTGTGGCCATCAGCAAAAAAAACACCAAACCCCAGGGCTGATTGTTTTAAGTAATCAAGACGCTTATTTTCTTTTGAAAAGCTGCTCTTTGGGCCACCAATAAAGTTTAATTGGCCACTTTCTTGCATGGGTAAAATATTTTCTTTTAAAAAAGAAGCCTTCTCTCTGCGATTTGGTTTTGTTGCCCACATCCAGTGCTTTTCATTACTCCAATACCGTGCGTTTTTAAACGCTGGCTCATAGCCTGTTTTTGCCTTGTTCCAATCAACGCTACCTCCACAATGATCAAAATGAAGGTGTGTCATAAACACATCTGTAATATCATCTTTGTGAAACCCGGCCTGTTTTAAAGACCTATCCAAGCAGTGGTCTCCCCAGGGGTGGTAGTATCCAAAAAACTTTTCTGTTTGTTTGTTTCCCATTCCTGTATCAATTAAGGTGAGTTTGTTGCCCTGTTCAATTAACAGACAGCGCGCGGCTATATCTATCATGTTATTGGCGTCTGGGGGGTTTGTTTTGCTCCACAAGGTTTTTGGAACAACACCAAACATGGCGCCGCCATCTAACTTAAAATTACCAGCTTCTATTGGGTAGAGTTTCATGAGAATGCAAAATACAAAAACAAAGGGGTTTGCCGAACAGCCTAGGATGTTTTATTGAAACAAAACCTCCTATTTGAACTAAAAATATACCTAACCATAAGACCGATTGTTGTGTTTGATCAAACACTCCTTGTTTTGGTTGCTATTAATGAGTGATATTTACTATTTTAGCTTAAAGAATTAATTTACAAACCAGCACCTATTTTTATGGAAGCATTGCCCAAAAAAGGCATAAAAGGATTGGCAGAAAACTGGAAGAACGATTTAATAGCAGCAGTAAGTGTTGCATTAATTGCCCTACCACTTTCTTTAGGAATCGCCTTAGCGGCTGGCGCACCTGCAATGTCAGGTATTTTTTCTGCCATTATAGGCGGTGTTGTTACAACCCTATACCGAGGGGGTCACATTTCTGTTAATGGACCCGCAAAAGGAGTAATTGGGGTTATCCTTTTAGGAATTACCCTTATGGATGACGGGTCTGGCCAAGCATTCAATTACGTTTTGGCGGCAGTGGTAATATCTGGAGCGCTTCAAACACTTTTAGGGATCCTTAAATTAGGGCGCCTGGCAGATATTTTTCATAGCACGGTAATCCACGGCATATTAGCAGCAATTGGGATCATCATTTTCGCCAAACAAATCCATGTGGCCATGGGGACAGTTTCTCAGAGTCCTAATATCATCCAAAACCTGATAGATGCGGTGGTTCTTTTACCACAAGCAAACCCATTTGTGTTGGTTATCGCCCTGTCAGGCTTGTTTTTATTGATCATCCACTCCAAGACAAGTTATCGCTTTTTCCATCTTTTACCAGCTCCTATGTGGGTTATTGCGCTCTCGATTCCGTTTGTTTACGCTTTTAATTTCTTTGATCAGCAAACGCTCTCTTTTTTCGGAAAATCTTTTGAGGTAGGGCCTGAGCTTCTACTGAATATCCCAGACACGATAACAGATTCGATAATGCACCCAAATTTTGGTAAGATACACACCATAGAATTTTGGATTACTGTATTTTCAATGCTGATCATTACCAGTATAGAATCTTTGGCCATTGCCAAGGCCGTAGACAAGATTGATCCCTACAAACGAAAAACAGATCTAAACAAAGATTTAACGGGTATCGGAATAAGCACAATGGTTGCAGGACTGATAGGCGGATTGCCCATTATTGCTGTGATTATAAGAAGCACAGTGAATATCCATAACGGCGCTAAAACCAAATGGTCTAACATGTATCAAGGCCTTTTACTGCTTGTTTTTATTGTAATACTAAGCCCGGTAATGAGACAGGTGCCCTTGTGCGCCTTTGCAATACTTTTAGTATACACAGGATTTAAGCTAGCCTCGCCTGCGGTGTTCAAACAAGCCTACAAACAGGGAGCAGAACAACTGGTCTTTTTTGTTGCCACGATGATCTTAACCCTTTATACGAATCTATTGATTGGACTTCTTGGAGGCCTGTTATTGGCCCTAACAACCCACATGTTGCTGGCAAGGGTTTCGATTGCTCAGTTTTTTAAAATGGTTTACAGATCCCGCACAAAACTAATCCAAAGACAAGACGGAGGCTATGATTTAAAAATAAGAGGGATTGCAAACTTTTTAGGCATTTTAAAAGCCGATAAGCTTGTGGCCCAAATTCCACCTGGGGCAAATGTTAACATTGATTTATCAGAAACTAGGCTGGTTGGCATCACCTACATGGATTTTTTGGTAGAGTTTTTAAAAACCCAACGAGCCTCAGGAGGGAAAGCATTTATTACAGGTCTAGACGCTCATGTATCGTCAACCACTTATAATAGAGCTCTTAAAATTAGTCTGGCGGGTTCTGTAGTTAAGTTGTCTCAAAGACAAAAGCGATTACGAAACTTAGCCACCGAAAAAGATTATCAATTTACTCCCCAAGTGGATTGGAACACAACCGATTTAAAGAAATTTCATTTTTTTGAAATCAGGCCCATTGAGCACAAATACAATTCTGTGAAAGGAGTGTTTGACCCCTACAAGGCTTCTTGGGAGGTTGCCGATATAACATTTAATGAGGGTCAAGCATTTACCGCAGAGACATTTAACATGACCATGATGGTGTTAAATTTAAATAAAAAAATACCCGTTTTTGCCATGGAAAAAGAAGGTGTTTTAGGAAACATATTTGATAAAGTGGTAGCCTTTACAGGGTATAAAGACATTAACTTTGAAATGTATCCTGAGTTTTCTAAAAAATTCCTGCTTATGGGAAACAATGAATCTGAGATCCGGTCCTTTTTTACAGATGAGGTCATAAATTTTTTAGAAAACCATCAAATATATCATATAGAGAGTAACGGAGAGGCTTTATTTATTTTTAATAAAATCAAACTTGCAAGAACCGATGAAACAATCGAGTTTATAACGTATGCTGAAGAGTTAGCCTCTTTGTTAAAAAGCTAATAATTCTTTAACACAAGGGATATACCTGATCGGATTCACCCGTTTAGTGTTTGAAAAATAAATTTTAACATTTCACGGGTTCTTTCTACTTTGCAACTAAATAATATACTTATGCTAGAACTTGCTGGTGTCATCATTTTAGGGATTTTTGCGCAATGGATTGCCTGGAAAGTAAAAATCCCCGCTATTCTGCCACTGATTTTAATTGGTCTGGCAGTAGGGCCTTTGTCTACGTTTTATTCTGATGATGGTACGCAATGGATTCAGCCTATTTGGAACACACAAAAAGGGTTTTTTCCAGGGGAGAGCCTGTTTTATTTTGTTTCCCTGGCTATTGGGATTATTCTATTTGAGGGAGGACTCACCCTTAAGATGAGCGAAATAAAAAAGGTGGGCGGGGTTATTGGTAAACTTATAAGTCTTGGCTCTGTTGTCACTTTTTTTGGTTCCGGTGTGTCAGCTCATTATTTACTTGGTCTTGACTGGCAAGTTTCATTTTTGTTTGCGGGGCTTATCATTGTTACTGGCCCAACAGTAATTACCCCCATTTTAAGAAATATTCCTTTGCGAAAAGACGTCTCTGCGGTATTAAAGTGGGAGGGTATTTTAATTGATCCTATTGGGGCGCTTGTTGCTGTTTTGGTTTTTGGATTTATAAGTGTAAACATTCCAGTACAGGACCTTGAGGGGGCGGTTTCGCAAATTCACGATGCTGGAGGTAGCTACACCAAGCATGCGCTTTTAGAGTTTGGAAAAATTATTGTAATCGGGTTTGCGTTTGGTCTGGCAGGCGGCTTTGCCATGTATCACACCGTTAAACGCAAGGTGATTCCTCACTACCTATTAAACGTAGCCTCTTTGTCTATGGTGCTTTTGATTTTTGTGCTTAGCGATTTATTTGCGCATGAATCTGGCCTTTTAGCCGTTGTTGTTATGGGTATGTACCTAGGGAACAGTGACTTACCCAACCTCAAAGAGCTGTTGTACTTCAAAGAATCGTTAAGTGTGTTGCTTATATCGATATTGTTTATTCTGCTCTCTGCAAACATTAGCATTGACGATCTACTGTTGATATACAACTGGGAAACAGCAGCTTTATTTGCAGTGGTTATTTTTGTTGTAAGGCCCTTGGGCGTCTTTTTGAGCACCACAAATTCAGCCCTTTCTATAAACGAAAAGCTATTTATTTCTTGGGTGGGACCTCGCGGTATCGTTGCAGCGGGTATTGCCTCTTTGTTTGGAACAAAACTTGTTGAAATGGGGGTTGCGGGAGCGCAATACATTACACCTCTTGTGTTTGGACTAGTGCTTGTAACGGTTCTTTTAAACGCAACCACTGCAAGAATGGTCGCTTCTTTACTAGGCGTGTTCCTGAAAAAAAGCGAAGGCATTATGATTATTGGTGGCTCTCGAGTTTCAAGATTAATTGCTGCCTATCTCCAAAAAAATAACAGGCGCGTAGTGCTTATAGATAGTAATAAAGCAAATGTTGAAAAAGCAAAGGAACTAGGCCTAGAGGCTTTGTCTGCAAACATCTATAACGATGATTTGAGCGACAACATAGAACTCAGCGATATGGGTTACTTGCTATCAATGACAGGAAATGACGCCATTAATAGGTATGCCATGGATAAGCTGGGTAGGTCTTTTGGAGAAAATGGCAGCTACAGGCTTGTAACACCAGAGGAGTTGAAAAGCAAAAACACCAACAACCGTGATTTGTTTTGCCCCACCCATGACTACATAGATTTAATGCGGGTTGCCCAGGCGTTTCCATCCATACAAGAGGTTTTGGCCCCTAGTGTAGACATATATAAAGAGATGATACAGCTCATAGGCAGCAACCAAGATGCCATTGCCTTGTTTGCAAAAAGTCCAGAGGGCGTGATAACCCTTATTGGCAACACAAACGAAATTACACTAGAGCAGAACACAACAATAGCCTACATAGGTAGACCTATGGATTTTGAAGATGTTATGACCACAAAATCGACACCCTCTTCTGAGCTAGACTAAAAAACAAGTATTAAATTTAATTGATGCCTCCACAATTCTTTAAAATAATAACAATCCTTAAGTTTGCCACCCTTTGTTTTTTGTTGGTTTGTTGTGAAACCAGGGGGTCAGGAAATATTGAGTGCTTGTCGGCGATCCCTGAATTAAATGATGCTGCAGAAGCCTATAACCAAGAACCATCTAAAGAAAACTGCAATCGATACAAACTAGCCTTGCAGATATATATTAATAATGGTTGTGCAGGTGTGGACCAAAGTGCTTATGCTGAGCTGGATGGACTGCCCTGTAACTAAAGGAATTAATCGTTTAATTTTAAAACAGCCATAAAAGCTGCTTGTGGAATTTCAACATTTCCTACCTGGCGCATGCGTTTCTTTCCTTTTTTCTGCTTTTCCAGCAGTTTACGTTTTCTAGAAATATCTCCTCCATAACACTTTGCCGTCACGTCCTTACGAACCGCCTTTACTGTTTCTCTTGAGATAATTTTTGCACCTATTGCTGCCTGAATTGGAATATCAAACTGCTGTCTTGGAATGAGCTTGCGAAGCTTTTCGCACATTTTTCTACCAATGTCTTGAGCATTGTCTTGGTGTAGCAATGAAGACAAGGCGTCTACCACACTTCCGTTTAGCAACACATCAAGCCTTACCAGCTTAGACTCTCGCATCCCAATGGGAGCGTAATCAAAAGAAGCGTATCCTTTAGAGACTGTTTTTAAGCGGTCATAAAAGTCAAAAACAATTTCTGCCAAAGGCATATCAAAGCTAAGCTCCACACGCTCTGTGGTTAGATACGTTTGGTTGGTAATTTGCCCTCGTTTTTCTATGCACAGAGACATTACATTACCCACAAAATCTGACTTTGTAATGATCGTAGCCTTTATGTAAGGCTCCTCCATCCGGTTGAGTTTGGAGGGGTCTGGCAAGTCGCTAGGGTTGTTCACCAGAAGTACTGTGTCTGGCTCTCTATTGGTATAGGCGTTGTAGGATACGTTGGGCACTGTAGTGATAACAGTCATAGAAAACTCCCTTTCTAGGCGCTCTTGTATGATTTCAAGGTGTAACATTCCTAAAAATCCACACCTAAAGCCAAAACCTAAAGCCGCCGAACTCTCTGGAACAAAAACAAGAGAAGCGTCGTTAAGCTGGAGCTTCTCCATAGAGGCACGAAGCTCTTCGTAATCTTCTGTGTCTACAGGGTAAATACCAGCAAACACCATGGGCTTTACATCCTCAAAGCCCTCAATCATATTTGTTGTTGGGTTCTTTGCATCTGTAATAGTGTCACCGACCTTGATCTCTTTTGCCTCTTTAATCCCTGTGATAAGGTAACCAACATCCCCTGTAGAAATTATTTTCTTGGGCGTTTGTGTTAGATTCAGGGTTCCTACCTCATCCGCAAAATAGGATTTACCTGTTGCCATAAACTTGATGTGCTGCCCTTTTTTTATTTCTCCATTTAACACCCTAAAATACGTTTCAACCCCTCTAAAAGAGTTGTACACAGAATCAAAAATTAGAGCCTGTAAAGGCTCTTGCTTAACTCCTTTTGGTGCCGGAACCCTTTCTATAATAGCCTTTAGTATTTCAGTAATACCAATGCCTGTTTTTGCGCTAGCAGGAATGATTTCTTCTGGATCACAACCAAGAAGATCAACAATATCATCGGTTACCTCTTCTGGATTTGCAGAGGGGAGGTCTATTTTATTCAGCACCGGAATGATCTCTAAATCATTTTCTAAGGCTAGGTAAAGATTAGAAATAGTTTGTGCTTGTATACTTTGCGCAGCATCTACAACCAACAGTGCGCCCTCGCAAGCAGCAATAGAGCGAGAAACTTCGTAAGAGAAATCTACATGGCCTGGGGTGTCAATTAAGTTCAAGACGTATTGTTCACCATTGAGGGTATAATTCATTTGTATGGCATGACTTTTTATGGTAATTCCACGCTCCCGCTCTATATCCATATTATCAAGTAGCTGTGCCTGAGATTCACGTTCAGATACAGCCCCAGTGGCCCCTAATAGTCTGTCTGCCAGGGTGCTCTTACCATGATCTATATGGGCAATAATGCAAAAGTTGCGAATGTTCTTCATGTAGCTTGTTGTTAGAAAACAATAATTTGCATGCGTGTCAAGCAAATTTGAGGCTGTAAAGATACCATAAAAGGGCATCATGTACACACCCTACCTTTAATCGATTTTTAGTAAAACCATGAAAGTGTTTGGTTATAATTCTCCATATTTGTTAAGGCATCAAATCAATCCCTTTGGACCCAGCCCCCTTATCTATGCAAAACAATCTAGTTTTATCATCTCAAAGAAGGAAGCTTTTTTGGTGTGCCATAACGCCAGCTTTTTTGTTTTTTATGTTATTACCAATTGTATTATTTGGTCAGCAAAGTCAAATAAGCGGGACGATCTTAGACGCAAACAACTCCCCAATCTCATTTGTGACGGTGCTTGTTTTGCAAACAACTGCCCATGAGGATAGCCCCCCCGCCCCTGAGCTTGTAAAAGGAACCACCACAGACGATTTAGGTAATTTTACTCTTGAAGGTATAGACCACGCAACCTATACCCTGCAGTTTAGTTTCATTGGTTTTGAGACACAAACCAAGAATATAACACTTACAACAAACACAGCCCTTGGCCAGATACTTCTTTTGGAAAACAGCCAAATACTAGAAGAGGCTGTTATTACTCTTAAAAAGCCAACCATTGAAAAAGCGCCAGGGCGGCTTGTTTTTAATATAGAAAATACTTCTGTAGCCTCGGGAAACGCTTTGGATGTGCTTAAAAAAACACCTGGAGTTGTTGTTTCCCAGCAGGGAATATCTGTAAAAAACAACAGCCCTTTCATCTATATAAACAACAAACGGATATACCTCTCTGGAGAGGAAACACGGTCACTTTTAGAGACCACAAACGCAGCAAATTTAAAGTCTGTAGAGGTCATCACCAATCCTTCTTCAAAATACGACGCAGCAGCCACAACGGTTATAAACATTCAAACAAAAAAAGCCGTTGCCATTGGTTATAAAGGTTCTAACTCAACCACCTATGAGCAATCCGTGTATGCAAAATACAACCTAGCAACAGCTCATTTTTATAAAAATAAATGGCTAAATGGATATGCAAGCTATTCTTACGCGCCAAGAAAAGAATTTAAAGAAGACCAAAACAACACGCGCTTTTTTGAGCCAGATGAAATTACCACAAGCGGATACAGAGACTCCTATTTTACAAGAGAAACCAATAGTAATGCCCATCAGGCAAACCTTGTTTTAGACATCGAAGCAAGCCAACAACACACCCTTGGATTTAATGCGTCTATTTTTTTCTCACCCAATAAGGTGTTTAATAACAGAGCTTTAAGCTACAACACCAACCGTAATGAGCAACTAGATTCTACTTTTACAACATTAGGAAGCTCTACAAGAAACACATCAAACATTGCTCTTAATGCAAGCCACACCTGGAAAATTGATGATAATGGAGCTCAAATAGTTTCTCAGGCAAATTTCATTACCTATAGCGCAGACAGATCACAAAACTTAGAAACCAATTATTTTTTACCCACAGGAGCGCAAACAAACCGTACTGATTTTACCACAACAGGGAACCAAGAAAGCACCATTTTTACAGGACAAATAGACCTTAGCACCCCGATTACTCTAGGAACGCTTGATTGGGGGTTTAAGTTTAGTGATATAACAATTGCCAGCGCCCAGAATTTTTTTAACCAAACCAGCCAAGGAGCAGAATTAGATCCAAACTTCTCTGACGTGTTTGATTATCAAGAATCAATTTTTGCAGCCTATTTTTCTATCATCAAAGATTGGGACGCGTGGAGTGTAGATCTTGGTTTACGCGCAGAGCAGACAGACGTTAATGGCGAATCAAAAAGTGTAGGTCTGGTAAACAATCAGTATTATTTTGAGCTGTTCCCTAATATGTCATTGCTATACAAGGCCAATAACCAACACAGCTTTGGCATGAGCTATTCTAGGTCCATTACCAGACCAAGTTACGAGAGCTTAAACCCCTTTAGGTACTTTATTAACGAGAACAATTATACAGATGGGAATCCAAATTTAGTGCCAGAGATAGATTCAAAATACACCCTTAACTACACCTATAAAAACACCTGGTTTTTGGAGGCTTATTATTGGCACATCAAAAACCCACTTGAGGAGTTACGGTTTCAGGATAACACCACGCGCATCTTGCAAAATTTAGAATCAAACCTTTTGACAGGCTACCAATATAGCCTAGATGTAACCTACGCAAATAGCATAACCCATTGGCTGTACTTGCAGATTGTAACCTCTGGATTTTTTATTGAAAATGAGTTTTTAGCACAGCAAAGCTCCCAACAAACAGCACTTGTAAACACCTATGGTTTTTACGGACAAATCTATAGCGGCCTTACCCTAAGCGAGCAGGCAAATATTACAAGTGATATCACAATGTTGTATATCTCAAACCTTATTTTTGGCTCTTACGCTTATAAAAATCAGTTTAACCTCTCTGCCTCTATCAGGAAAAAGATTTGGGATAAAAAAGCGAGCATCACCATTGGAGTAGACGATATTTTTAACACCAACAACATTCCTGTATCTTCTCGTTATGCAAATCAGGACAATAGTTATTTTGCCAGGCCAGAATCTAGATTGTTTAGGGTTGGTTTTACCTACAATTTTGGAAACTCAAAACTCCAAGACAACAACAGAGCTACCTCAACCAAAGAGAGCGACAGGTTAGATTAAAAAGCCAGCGGGGTTTTAAAACGACCGGAGTATAATTTTACTATTTTTGCAATTGTAATAACAACAAAACGCTCAGCACTATGAGCAAAACACATGGCTAAAATTGGAGATATAGACCTTGGAGCATTCCCATTATTACTTGCCCCTATGGAAGATGTGAGCGATCCTCCATTTAGAGCGCTTTGCAAAGAACAAGGCGCAGATGTGGTTTACACAGAATTTATATCCAGCGAAGGGCTTATCCGTGATGCAGCAAAAAGCGTCATGAAGCTCGATATATATGAAAAAGAACGCCCCGTAGGCATACAAATCTTTGGAGCTGTCTTAGAATCCATGCTTAAGAGCATAGAAATTGTAGAGGCCAGTGGTCCAGACATCATAGATATTAATTTTGGATGTCCTGTAAAAAAAGTAGTAAGCAAAGGCGCAGGAGCAGGTATTTTAAAAGATATTGACCTTATGGTTTCTCTTACCCAGGCAATGGTAAAACACACCAAATTACCAGTAACGGTAAAAACACGGCTGGGCTGGGACGAAGATTCAATTAAAATTGTTGAGGTAGCAGAGCGTTTGCAGGATGTGGGCTGTAAGGCTATTTCTATTCATGGGAGAACGCGCGCTCAGATGTATAAAGGAGAGGCCAATTGGCATCCCATTGCCGCTGTTAAAAATAACCCCCGCATGCACATTCCTGTTTTTGGAAACGGAGACGTAGATACCCCAGAGAAAGCGATGCTTATGCGTGACAAATTTGGCCTTGACGGCGCTATGATAGGACGCGCTAGTATTGGAAATCCGTGGTTTTTTAATCAGGTAAAGCACTTCTTTGAAACAGGCATTCATGCAGCTCCCCCAACAATGCAGCAGCGTGTAGAGGCCGCAAGAAGACATCTAGAAATGGCCATAGGCTGGAAAGGAGAGGTCCTTGGGGTTTTTGAAACCAGAAGGCATTATACCAATTACTTTAAAGGGATTCCTCACTTTAAAGAGTACCGCATGAAAATGGTAACCAGCGATCACAGCCAAGATGTGTTTAAGGCTTTTGATGAGGTCTTAGAGCGGTTTGGAGATCATCAATTTGTCTAATGCTATTGTAGTAATTGTTCCCTAACCCTGCTGGCTGCAATTTTGGCCGCTACTAAGCCAAGTGCAGAAATAGTACAAAATACAACAAGCACATTAAGCCCAAGTAGTTTTACCGGATAAGGTAAATTAGGCGTTATGTTTAAAAGGGAAAACTCTGCCTGTAGCCACACCACAACAACCCCTAGGAAGATCCCTAGGGCCCCTCCCAACAGGGTCATAAGTGCACCTTGTAAAAAGAAAATACGTCTTATTTCTTTGATTGTTGCGCCCATATTATAAAGTGTTTTGATGTTTTTTCTTTTATCGAGAATCATCATAATAATGGCCCCAACGATATTAAACAATGCAATGATCATTACAAGTGTGCAGATAAGGTATACCGCTATGTTTTCTGTATTAAGCATTTTATAAAGCGCATCATTTTGCTCAATACGGGTTTTTATAAGTACATCTTCTTTAAAAAGGGCATTAATTTTTTTCTTTGCTTCAGCTGCAGAGGCGTTTGGCGAAAGTTTAATTTCTAGGGCAGAAATTTTGGTGCTATCTATAGATAGCAGTCTTCTGGCAAAATTTAAATCACTAAACACGTATTTTGAATTGAGCTCTTGGTTTACAAAATAAATGCCCGAGACCACCGCGGTTTGTTTGGTAAAGTCTTTCTCAGGGTTTAATGGGTCTATTTGCCCCACACCCGCCTTGGGTACAAAAATCCCTAAAAGACCACTATAATCTCTGGCACCAAGGCCAAGTTTACGCGAGGTGTCATAGCCAATAACCACCTCTTTTTTATTTGGTGTTAACCACTCTCTAGAGAGAAGAATACTATCTGTGGGGTTTACAAGATCATACTTAGCATCAACTCCTTTAATAAAAGCCATGTCATTTTTGCCTTTAAACTGGATAAAGACTCTTTCCTCAATGGTTTGGGAGAAGGCAAATACTTCGGGTAAGCTCGTAAGGGTACTTTTTTGAGCCTGAGAAAACGATATTGTTTTATCCGAGGCAGGATACACTTTTAAGTCGCTATCAAAGATGTTGGTGTATTCTAGGCTATAGGCTTTCAGCCCAGAGAATCCAGAGAGAACGATAAACAATACTAAAGAACCTATCACAACCCCCGCGGCAGCAATTGCGGTAATAATATTAATGGCGTTGCTGCTACTGGATGCAAATAAATACCGCTTTGCGATGTACAGCGAAATTTTCAAGGGCTTATGATTTTCTCCTTTTTGGGAGTAGTTCAGGGTCTTGTATTGGGTTTTGATCTCCTTTTACAGCATCTTCAATCTTCTCGATGTAGTCTAGAGAGTCATCATTGTAGAAGGTAAGCTCTGGCATTCTTCTTAGTTGGTGTTTTGTAAGCTGGGCAATTTCATGCTTTATTTTTGGCTTTATATCATTTAGCTCATCGGTAATTTGTGAGGCGTTTGCAGAGGGGAATACACTGACAAACACCTTTGCAATTGACAAATCTGTGGTGACACTTACCTTGCTCACCGAGATTATAATACCTGACTGCCCTGCCTCTCTAAGCTTGTTTTGTAAAACAGTTGCCAGGTCTTGCTGTAGCACCCCTGCTATTTTTTTCTGTCTGTTACTTTCTACCATGTGGCAAAAGTACTATAATTAATGGTATGAGGCCTATTTTGGTTGCCGGGGAATTGTTATTTTTGATTTATAAAGGACTCTATTGTATTTAAAACCTACTAGACACTCAAAAAAAGCACATTAAAACCAATATTTATGCGTAAAATAGAACATATAGGTATTGCCGTAAAAGATATCCAGGCGGCCACAAAAATATACAGCTCCCTCTTAGGGTATGTTCATTATAAAACCGAGCAGGTTGCCAGTGAGGGAGTAAACACCGCCTTTTTTACCTGCGGAGATAGTAAAATTGAGCTTTTAGAGGCCACAAGTAATGAGAGCGCTATCGCAAAATTTATTGCTAAAAAAGGAGAGGGAGTGCATCACATCGCATTTGCCGTAGATGATATAAAAAAGGAGGTATCAAGACTTGAAAAAGAAGGTTTTGAGGTCTTAAACCCAGAACCAAAAATAGGGGCAGACAACAAGTGGGTGGTCTTCCTGCACCCAAAATCTAGCAATGGTGTTTTGGTAGAATTATGTCAAGAGCGTAATTAAGTTAAAAAAAGTTTGTGTAGCTATTAAAACACCTTATTTTTGCACCCACATTACAGGTCCTATAGCTCAGTTGGTTAGAGCACCTGACTCATAATCAGGGGGTCCATGGTTCGAGCCCATGTGGGACCACAAGAATAAAAAAGCTTTTACAGAGATGTAGGAGCTTTTTTTATAGTAGTTACTTAACCAAATATAATGACAAATCAGTTTAACAGCCATATAACTGCCAGTTATGTGCCAGTAAAAAACCTCAAAAACTCTGATAAAATTATTTCATTTCTAACACCCTATCTCTTAAAATATCGGTTTTCTTTTGAGGGGTAGTCTTCTTAAAACACACTATAACCCTCAGGTTCTGTATATCTGAATCTCAGAAACTTCTTCAAGGCACTAGCTGCCAATTAAAAACACCGCAAACACTATTTAT
>Ga0213868_10001764_pt1 | contig 20913 bp, 15 predicted proteins | sample PICome_9_FD_160087 | JGI IMG/M metagenome (GOLD analysis project Ga0213868, IMG submission 160087) | Coastal seawater microbial communities near Pivers Island, North Carolina, United States - PICO127 | ecosystem: Environmental > Aquatic > Marine > Coastal | place: USA: North Carolina...
TTAAAGCAAGCATCACATAAAATGAAATCTGTTCATCATTTTTTGCGCGAATCTTGCAACTTGGTACTAAACCAACACGACCAGCGAACCCTAACCCTTATCAACCTTGAACCCAACAGCAACAACCAACAACCGCTCTCACAGCCAGCAGCCAGCCTTCAAGCACAACTGGCTGTACTTACAGATCTACACTTTACGTACTTACTTGACTGTGTAAAGCATAATAATAATATGTCAGCAGAAGAGGCCATCGCTCGAGCTAAGGCAATTGCTGAACGCTTGGCTGGATCGAATGCCGCCCCGTCATTAACTCCTGACGACGCTTCTGCGCCGCCAACAGACGTCAACGCTATAGCAGATGCCGCGCTAGCCGCTGCATTGGGCCAGACTTCCGGGGCAGAAACATCCGGATCTAAGAGAAAGCGATGGGGGGATTCAAGCGATGCTGTGGATGATGCACTAGCTGAGGCCATGAATAAACGACCTGCCACTGGAGGATCAGAAGTAACTCAGAAGATACCCATTCCCGTGGAACAGTACCCTGGTTACAACTTCATCGGTTTGCTCATTGGGCCTGGAGGTAGTAAGCAGAGAGAACTGGTCCAGCAGGCTGGGGGAAATCTTAGGATTTCTATCCGCGGGAAGGGGTCTTCTATGAGCAATGCTAATCCGGGTCAGCCGGAAGAGCCCTTACATGTCATGCTTGAAGGCAACGCATCGAACGTCGAAATTGCAGAACAACTCATTAGAGAGTTGTTAGAAAATCCAGAGAAGGCCCAGGCGGAAAAAGATCGACAATTGAAATCGATTTCCGGGTCCACTTACACTCCTAAACCTGTTGCCCAACTCATTGGAGCTGCTGGACACTATGGACCTGAACCAGGAGCAGAGGTGATTGAGGAAATGATTGGAATTCCCAATGCGTTTGTTGGATTTATTATTGGGAAAGGTGGAGAAAGTATTACATCCATGCAGAGAAAGACTGGTTGTCGTGTGCAGATCCAGAAGGAGCATGAGATGGAACCTGGAAGTACACAGAGAATCATAACACTCGTAGCATCAACTCCGGAAGCTATAAGTATGTGCCGTTCCATAATTGAAGATATGGTACAAGAGCGAGCAAAGTTGAATGAACAGAGCAGAGGCGGTGGATCATCATTCGCAATCACAGGACCTGGAAATTCGGCTGCATCTCAGGCTGCTCAACTACAGAGAGCACTGTCTGAAGGACAGGCCCATACGATAGTACAAGTACCCAATAATGATGTAGGTCTTATAATTGGAAAGGGTGGATCCACTATTAAGTCAATTCAAGAGAGGTCTGGTGCTAATGTACAGATTCCTCAACAGCCTGATCACGATAATCCAGCAATCAGGACTGTGAATATCACACATCCAAATCGAGAGGGTGCTGAATTTGCCAAGACACTGATCGAAGAGGTGCTATCATCCAAACTTAGTGCAGGAATTGCTTCTTATTCAGGTGGTACATCTGCACCTTCTGGTTCAGATGTAACCATTCAGGTACAGGTAAGAGACCCCTCTAGAGAATATTTCACTACTTAGTAGTTTTTGGTTTCATTTTACAATACACTAACCTATTTCTATCCATGCCCAAATAATTAGATCCCTGATCAAGATGTTGGAATGTGCATAGGAAAAAGCGGTTGTGTAATTCGTGAACTTCAGGCAAAGACAAATACCAAGATTCAGATTCCAAACCAATGTGCTCCCGGTTCCATTTATCGTATGGCTACTGTAACTGGCCCTGCAGCTAGTTGCCAATTAATACAACAAATTATTGCTCGTATCAGTGCGGAGCAATCTTCTCAATTTGTGATGAATGGCGAATGCTTTCAGCAGTTGCAGCAGGGACAACCATACGGCCAATATTATGGACAACAATATGGTGCTACGGGACAGTACGGTGCAACTCAGCAACAGGGCGACTACAGTGCGCAATGGGCGGCATACTATGCAGCACAAGGCGCTGCTGCTACAGCCACTACTCAAGCAGCAGCGGCTCCTGTTACTGGAACAGCAACCATTTCGTCTACTCCAGCTGCCGATCAATACTACGAGGATTTCTTGTAAGTTGACTATATTTGTTTTCTTTTCGCTAAAGAAAATTAATTATCTTCTAACACTTTTTTCATTAGTCGCTACTCTTATCATTACGGGGAAGCGGCAGCAAGAGCCGCATACGGTGCTTGGTCTCCTCCAGAGGGCACGCCAAATCCATACGGAGTCAATCCTAATGTTTCTGCGCCACTGTCCGGCACTGAGCCCCAGACATCATCCTCGACTCCAGCCCAAGCATCTGTCGTAGAAAGTACCACTGTGGCTGCATCAGAAGTTAAAGACTCTAGTGTGCGACGTGGAGTTTCAAATCTGCCTGCATGGATGACCAAGGGCTAAGTCTTGTGTGCTTTTGGATGGTACATATTGGTATCTAACACTCTTTTGGGATTTAAATATTGTACTCCTCACTGTCATGACCTTTAATTTCGTTAATTACTTTGTTTAATTGTTATGTTACCAGGATATCTAACTTTCAAATCAAAATCAAAAGAAAGTGAGTAAGTCAAGGCGTGATTCTTTTCCTACATTTGCATTATCATTTGTTTTATAATTATGTTGGAACGGTTTTCTTTGAAATTATGTGTTTTGTATGTATTTTAAAAATTTATTTATTCTTCATTCGAGCGAAGCTTGCCGATTAAGCAGGTCCAATCATTTCCTCGGGCTTGATCCATGCATCAAACTGTTCTGCTGTCAGGTAGCCACTGTCAATAGCAGCCTGTTTCAATGTTAGTCCCTTCTTGTGAGCTGTCTTAGCGATTGTTGAAGCCTTGTCATAGCCAATGTGCGGGTTCAATGCTGTAACAAGCATTAAACTTCCATGCAACAATTCACCAATTCTTTCCACATTTGGCTGAATACCCATGACGCAATTTTCAGTGAAACATTTGGATGCGTCACCGATCAACCTAGCCGAATTAAGCAAATTTGCAATCATGACAGGTTTGAATACATTCAGCTCGAAATGTCCCTGTGCTCCACCAACTGTGATGGCCACATTATTTCCCATGACTTGAGCGCAAACCATAGTCAAAGCTTCGCATTGAGTTGGATTCACCTTTCCTGGCATGATTGAACTGCCAGGTTCATTCTCAGGTAACGAAATTTCTCCAAGTCCACATCTTGGTCCACTTCCCAATAACCTTATATCATTTGCAATTTTGTTCAAGCTACACGCCACAACGTTAAGAGCTCCTGACATTTCAACAATAGAATCATGGGCTGCCAAAGACTCGAATTTATTTGGTGCAGACACAAAAGGAATATTTGTCTCTTTTGCAATCTGCTTTGCTATAGCAACATCATAGCCTTTGGTCGTGTTAAGTCCAGTTCCAACGGCGGTACCTCCTAGAGCAAGCCTGTACAAAGCAGGGAGTGACGCCTTGATGCGCTCAATGCCGTACTCTACCTGCTGAGCATAACCTGAAAATTCCTGTCCTAATGTCAGAGGCGTGGCATCTTGACAGTGAGTTCTGCCAATTTTAATAATATCTTTGAATACATCGCTCTTTTCTTTCAAACATGAATGCAATTGTTCTAATCCAGGAAGAGTTACTTCCACAATCATCTTAGCTCCAGCTATATGCATCGCAGTTGGAAAAGAATCGTTTGAAGATTGACCCATATTACAATGGTCATTCGGATGCACAGGCTTTTTACTCCCAACTTCTCCTCCCAAATGCATGATTGCTCTATTCGATAACACCTCGTTAACATTCATGTTCGTCTGTGTCCCGCTTCCAGTTTGATAAATGACAAGGGGAAAGTGTTCATCTAGATCACCTGCAATAACCTCATCCGCGGCCTTGACGATTGCATTTGCCACATTAGTATCCATTTTACCAATCGATGCATTGTAAATGGCACATGATTTTTTGATAACGGCCATGGCATACACAATAGGGAGAGGCATGCGAGATTCATGACTTCCAATGGGAAAATTAAGAATCGATCTTTGAGTTTGGCATCCATAGAGCTTACCAGGAGGGATGGTCAACTCTCCCATGGAGTCGGATTCGATGCGAGAAGGAAGAGCCGTGATGTCAGACATGGTTTCAATAAGTTATGTTGTAGTGAGGTATGTATTTGTCTACTTTTTGCAATTCTAAAGCTCTAAATTCCGGTAAAAGATATGTTGTAAATTGTAAATTGAGTGGTTTGTGTTTTTTGCTTCCCATTTTTTCAGACACCCCCAACCGTATGTGGTTAGACTTATTTTGTTGGTAACAGGTTATGAGAAAAATTCCCTCCTTCTCATCAAAGCCATCCCCTTGCCTGTGAACAGTTCTCTGGTTTTCTTCGAAAGCGATCTTATCTTTTTCTACACATTCGCCTTATTCCTCTCTGAACAATAACCTAAAAACATGGCTGATAAATTCAAAGAAACCATCGAGCGCATGTCTAAGAATATGCCCAAGGGTGGGCTTCCTAAACCAGGCGGTGGAGCTGCAGCTGCAGCTGCCAGTGCCATCACAGCTTTAGCTACTGCGGGTGTGTTGGGTTTTGCAGGATATAACTCCGTCTATACCGTAGATGGAGGTCACCGTGCTGTCGTTTTTAACCGTATTTCCGGTATGGAAGAAAAGGTCAGAGGTGAAGGTTTAAATTTTGTCATTCCTTGGTTCCAGCGTCCCTACATTTACGATGTCAGAACTAGACCTTGCAATCTTCAAACTCTAACTGGATCCAAGGATCTTCAGATGGTGACTATTGGAGTACGTCTTTTGCACAAACCAAACCCGAACCATCTTGTTTGGATCTATCAGCATCTTGGTATGAATTACGATGAAAGAGTCTTACCAAGTTTGATGAATGAATGTGCCAAGGCTGTTGTCGCAAGATACAACGCTAACGAGTTGCTTACTTTACGTGAGCAAGTCAGTGCGGATATCAGGGCAGAACTTTTGCAGAGAGCTTCTCAATTCAATGTTGTCTTGGAAGATGTTGCGATTACACATTTGAGTTTCTCACCGGAGTATGCCAGAGCTGTAGAGGCAAAACAAGTTGGTAAGTAATGAATCTTTATTGCTTTTCATAGAATGTTCGTCAAGTTCCATGGAACATCCCATCTAACATACACCCTTTCTCATTTTTAAAAATGTAGCACAACAAGATGCCGAGAGAGCCAAATATATCGTACTTGGAGCATTGCAAGAAAAACAGACAATTATCACAAAGGCAAGAGGAGAAGCGGAATCTGCAACTCTTATCGGTCAATCCGTCAAAAGGAACCCTGGATTTATGAAACTGCGTCGTATTGATGCTGCTAGAGATATTGCAGATACTGTCAGTTCCAGTGGAAACAAGATTTATTTGAATGCTGATTCACTTTTGTTGAACTTGTTGGGAGATGCCGATGATAAGTTTGAAAAATCTGTTGGTAGCAAAAGGAGATGGTGGTTCTGGTAGATAGATTAGCATGATATGCTCAATGAACTGTCTTTTATTTTGAATTAATGAATCATATATATTATAAATAGTTATTCTTTGGTTCAAAGTGGTATTATGTGCGAATTTTTGGACTAAAATGACATTAGACATCCTTAAAACTTAGTCCAGGGAAGCAGAACTTTTCTCGCAACTCTCAATACAAGAGATGACTTTCTCTTATTCTCCTTTTCCTTCATCTCTTCCTTGACTTCTTCCTCAATGACATTTGAGTCTTCTAGCTTGACCTCAACTGTATCTTCGCTTGAGTTGCGCAGTCTTTGAAGCCTTTCCTTCACAACAGACTTTGTACTTGCTACAGCTCTCTTTGCTGTATTGACATCAGGCGATTTAATAGAATACGTTGGCTGTTCCTCGACTGCATTCTCGTCTGGCTGTCCTTCTTCTTCTTCGTCTTCTTGTTGTGGTGGTGGTCGTTGTTGTTGTCCCGGTTCTTGTTCCGATTCTTCTTTCGAACCATCTTTCACCTCTTCCGTCTTTTCTTCTTCCGATTTCAAATAGGCAGATGCTACTGATGCTCCAATTGCTCCGATCAATACCACTTGTTCAATTCCTAACGAATCGAATGCTAATCTAGTTGAAACGTTTTTGGTTCTTGGTACTGTCGTAGGAGAAATCACACTTTGAGGCAAAATCAATTGATGAACTCTCTTTTCGATATGTACCTTTGGAGGCATAAATCCAACAGAGAGTCTAATAATGTTTATGACTAGGGCGATGAGGAATACCTTCATTTTAAAATGGAAATATAGTAAGTACTAAGTAAGTAAGTAAATAAATAAGAGAGTAAGTAGACTAGTTGTGCTGGTTTTTCAAATAAAAATGGCAGACATGCGACACACAAGTTGAAACTAAAAGATTCGGTCCCGGTATCTTCAATGAGGGGCGGTGGCTTGGTCAAACTCTTTCAGCGGTTTGACTAAGTTAGTACTCTGGATGATTTGATTGATTCTCGTTATTCGTTATTCGTTACTCGTTACTCGTTACTCGTTACTCGTTACTCGTTATTCGTATTGTGAATGGTGAAAGCATCTCTACGTTCCAAAGATCTGAATCACCTACAACATGGTATCTACCAGCACTTAACAGTACCTTCATATGATGATGTCTGATAGAAGGGGAGCATCAGAAATACAGCAAATCCTCTCGCAAGATATTATTGTTCACTGCTTCCATTATCTTGGACTCGTAGATCTGCTCACCTGTCGACGTACTAGCGCTATATTTCGAGAGTGTGCGAAAGTTTCCATCAACACCAAGAAACAAATATTCTTCTGTGAACTCGCAGGTATTTTACGATTAAAGCGAGATGGAGTTCACTGCTTGATGGACCAAGATAGAAATCAAGTGCGACTGAGACTTAAGAAAACATATGCGGAAATTTGTATCAGTACAATCTTGACTGAAGTTATCCTGTCCAAACATCCTGAGAGCGTACAGGTGCTTGACTTGAGTTGCTTGAATTTTTCAAAGTTACCCTCGCTCTATAATCTTAGCAGCCTGATCCAGTTGAATCTCACTGGATGCCATCACTTACACCCAAATGCACTTGTGGAGTCATTCACGAAACGAACGAACCATCCGTTGAAAAGCTTAAATCTAACTGGATGCAGGAGAATTACAGGTGATACTATATCTTGCATAGCTAGACACTGTCCATACATTGAGATTCTTTGGTTGAGCGGATGCTCGCAAAGTTTTGATGATACATCTTTGATTTCAATATGCAACTCATTGGTGAATCTCGTATCTTTGAACATATCAGGATTCGACAGAATTACTGATACTGCAATGATTACAGTTTTCATGAAGTTGAAGCGGCTCAAGCTACTCGACATTTCTTCGTGTAAGCAGATTCGATGGAATTTTTTGAAGCCGTCGGGGCAACAAATAGAAGAATGGATCAGTTCTCATGACAATGAAGACATTTTGTGTTTATTTCAATTGTTCCGTTCTGGCAAATTAAATGAAGCAAGACAAATGCTGAATATGCCATTTCCTATTTTGGTAGACCCTTTTTCACTCCAGTTACAAGTAGCAGGAATCGCCTTTGGGACGAATCTTTCCAAAGGACTACCTCGTAATATGGTCACTATCATGGCTTTATCTTCTCTGGGAAGATTAAATGAAATTGTCGTATCCGGCTCATCATGTGTCACTAATGCTGATATAATCAATCTTGCAAAGATGTGTGGTGATTACTTATTGCATCTTGAGATTGCATGTTGTCAATTACTTGGAGACTCAAGTTTAGAAATATTAGGTATCGAATGCAATCGATTAAATTACCTTGACTGCTCTTTTTGTCCAATAACCGACAAAGGAGTTGCAGCTTTGGGAAAAATTGAATCTCTTTGCTATTTAAAATGTCAAAGCCTGCATAAAATTACAGATGAGGGCATTCTGTCCTTATCCAATCTCAAGCAACTCTTATATTTGAATTTTGATTTCTGTTGCAATCTATCTGTGGGTGCCGTGTTACAAGTGTGCATGAATATGCCAAATTTAGTTGAATTAGGAATGAGAGAAATAACTTCTCGTTCCAAATTGAATTCTTCAAGTCTGAAGGATCGTTTAGCCTATTATAATGGACGCCAAATCAAGGAAAACTGTCATAAGTCACGTTGTTGTTCTTTCCGAAGTACAAGCACAAGGAATAATGCAAACGAAGGAATTCACCCACAGCGGTCTTATGAATGTAAGCAGTGTTCATTGACTGCGGCGTTCAATCGTTTCATATGCAACTGTTGTGCAGAAAGATGTCACAGTGGACATGATGGCTTAGTCGTATCATCAACATTTTCCTACTTTTACTGCGATTGTTCCTTCGGGATGTATAACTCGTGCTACTTTGTTAATTTTGACCAATCAGTAGAAATCAAATCTACTTCTCCAGCAGAAACTTGATTTTTTTGTGTTTTTTTTTAACAGGGAACACTTCTGAATGAATTGATTGTCTTTCCCTTTTGAATCACATTTTTCCGCAATCAAAGCTTTAGAAATGTTGAAGTAAGCCATGAATACAAAGAAAGTCAAAGTCAGATCAAATGCAAAACGGTTCTTTTTGGTAGCTGCCAAAACCGTTTCTAGTACGTACTGGGCTGTGACGATTCCATTGAGAATTGCTTTCTTTCCTGACTTTCGAATTAATTCTATGCGGTGGTTTTCATTTATCATTTTGGATCTCTTTGCATTGTGTTTATTTCTTGGGGATGCCATACAGAGTTACAAACATCACAGGATCGATTATCTTACGGGAAAATTGAATCGAATTTCCCCAGAGTCTTTTCTGGTTTCAAAACCTGAAGCCAGCAAAAGTGAAAGAGATGTATCTCCATCTTTTCTAGTAGATGAAAACCGGTCTGCTGTCACGAAATTTCAAGTTGTTCTTATGATTCTTGCGTCATTTCCTTTTGAATATTTATCGATTCTATGGGAAAGTACCGAATCATTACCAATTATTTTACTAATGAACAGAGTTTTGCTTGTTACTAAGTTACCCAAGTATCTTGAAGAACTTTCAAGTCTTCTGGAGGAAGTGAATATTGTTCGAAATGTAGGTATTCAGAGAGCATTGAAGTTGTTCTTCGCTATGGCACTAGTAGGGCACTGGTGCTCTTGTGGGTTTTTTCTTGTTTCAAAGCTTCAAATGGCTCATGGCGTACACGTTGCTTGGGTTGAAGACCTAGAATTGATGACATACACCGCGGAGAGTGTGAAGGGGCAATCAGATAGGATTGGGGTTGAGTTGGTCGTGCCTGTTCACTATGCGTACATTCAAAGTCTTTATTGGGCATACATTACCATGATTACAACCGGTTTTGGTGATATTGTCCCTCTTACGGTACCGGAAACGGTTTGGTGTGTATTCTCAATGAGCATTGGAGTTATAATAAGTACATGTGCAATTGCCAACTTGCAGCTTGTTGTAACAAATGTAGATGCAGCTTTTACAGAGTTCCAACATAAGATGGACACCATAACTAGGTACATGCGATATAGACGATTACCCAAGGATCTGCAAAATCGAATAATAACATTTTATCGATACCAATGGGATATTTTAAGGGGTGTCGATGAGGAGAAAATTATGAATGATCTACCAATGTCTTTACAGCAGCAAGTGGCTAATTTCATGTGTAGAGATCTCATTGCATCTTTACCTATATTGAGAGGTGCAAATGCTGCTCTTCTGAATGCATTAGCGGATTTTACTCAAATTAATATCTATTCACCAAACGACTTTATTTTGAAAACGGGTGACCCTATAAAAGGAGCAATAATAGTTGCTCGAGGAGAGATCGAGGTTCTATGTGGTAATCAAGTTGAGCGAAAAATGAAACGGCAAGACCATTTTGGAGCTGAAAGTCTGTTCAAACCGAAATTAAGTGACCGAACACTAAAATCTTACACATTCAGTGAAGTGTTTTTACTACCATCAGATGCTTTCTTACAAGCTATTCACTCACAATGTGATTCTAATCAGATAATGAAAATGGAGGATACGGCGTTACTTGCCTTAAAAAGTGAATCCAAAGTGAATAAGCTGTTTGGGTCAGGTATTGAAACGATGCCCCTCAACCGGTACCAGCGTCTACTTCATCCTGACAGTTTATTTTGCTTCTCCTGGGATATGGTAAAACTTTTTGGCTTCACCTTTTACCTATTTTCTCTACCTATCATGCTCATGAAATACCTAGATGGAGCATCCTTTCAAGATTCAATTTTACATTTCATTCTGAGCTATTTAATTGATGCGTTCTTCGTGGCAGATGCATATTTAGGATTAAATCTATTCATGTATTATGAAGAGGGTCTTGTCATTTTTGAAAAAAGCCGAATTCGTCAGAAATATCTCATTGAGCACGATATATTTTGCGAAGTTATAGCGCTTTTACCATTGGACTTTCTTAGCCTATTTAGTAAAAGACGATACCAGTATATTTTCCGTTTGACGAAGCTTTTGAGGCTGAAGAACTTTCCTCGTAGCTTGAGTGTATTCGAAAGGGCTATTTCTGATTGGAAATTGGAAGGAAGTCTGTTCACACTTAGAATCGTCAAATTAAATCTTGCTCTGCTAATTACTTGTCATTGGGTGGGATGTTTGTGGCATGGATTTGCAAATATTGGACTATCGGTTGGATACGATGACACGTGGTTACAAGCCGACGAATCCGATTCATCTCTATCTATTGATCACTCAGACTTTGGAAACTTTGGTCCGTATCTGCGTTCTGTCTATTGGGCGATCGTAGGAATGTCAACAGTTGGATATGGTGATATAGTACCAGTGAATATATTGGAAACAACTTTTGCTACAATCGTTATCCTGTTTGGTGGCTTAATATTACCAGCTATCGTTGGTGGACTTGCTGCTTATCTTGGGAATATGAATGGCGCTGAAAAGATTCATCGTAAGAACCTGTCTCGGGTCAAACAGTATATGCGCCATCGTTCAATTAGAAAAGAACTGATTGATAGAGTAGTAAGTTATCATGAGTATCTCTGGTCGCGCCAAGGATCTATCGATGAAGACGAAATAATGAATGAACTACCACTACCACTACGCCAGAGTGTTGCGATCTACATCAACAAGAAAAATATAATATCATCTCCGTTTCAATATTGCGATGATTCTTTAAAAGAATCTATAGCTTTAGCGATGAAACCACGGATATTTTTGCCTACTGATACAATAATCAAAGAAGGTGAAGTAGGCACTTGTATGTTCTTTATTGAACGTGGTAATGTGGTTATTTCCTCGTCGGGTGGCATGTGTCTCTCACTATTGAATCGCGGAATGTATTTTGGAGAAAGTGCTCTCTTACTTTCTACTCTTCATAGTTATTCAGCTATTGCCACAACCTTTTGTGATGTATTTGAGCTAGGAAAGGATGAATTTCATGATATCCTTAGCGCGGCAATCAATTGTAAGAAGAAAACTATTGATCACATCAAATCACTATGTAAGCGCAAATCCCAAATTTATCGAAATATTTTGATGAATTTAGAGCGGACGCCAAAATTTTGCTGCCTTCTATCCAATTACGAACTAACTGGAATAGAAAACGTGAAATTGAACAAAAATATTCTGATTTCGCCTGATTCCATAATTAGAACAATATGGAGTGTTGTCATCCTTTTGATAATCGCTTACAATTGCTGGGTAGTGCCATTTCATTTAACATTTGGAATCAATGCCTCTCAACTGAAAATTGATTTCATCCTGGATCTGTTTCTGCTTCTTGATATGGTTTTCCATTTTTGTTTATTTGCGACACGATTGGACGGTGAAATAATTAGTGACCTTGAGAAGGTAAAGCGCAACTATATTCGGAATAGACTTCGAATAGATGCTGTTGCCACTTTTCCTTATGATTTTTTATTTTATGTACTCTCTGGATCGCACAATCGCGCTTCAGTCATACTTTCTTTTCTCCGAGTGCCCAAATTACTCTGGATTGCTAGATTGCCAGGAATATTGGATGACGTGTTTCGAGTTTTTGAGGGTACTGATATCCGCATGGGGCCACTCAAACTCATTGAATTTCTTATAGGAGTAATGCTAATGGCTCATTGGGCAGCATGCGGTTTCTACGCACTTGCGAAATGGAAAGATGCGATGGAACCATCCACTTTTTCTCGACATTTGCAGATTTCTGAAGCCACCAAATGGGATGGTACATGGATTAAGCGGCAGATTATGAATGGCAAACTTTCAGTCGATGGTGGAAAACCATGGCAACAATACATCAGAGCTTTTAATTGGGCCCTACCTACACTTGTAGTAGTTGTTATTGGAGATGTCGTACCTGTCAACATGAATGAAACTCTTTACGCTTTCATTTGGATGATTGTTGGAGTTTCTGTTAACGCGGCAATCATTGGAAATGTTGCTAATATTGTGGCAAACATCGATTCTGATTCATCATTGTTTGCGAAAAAGGCAGAAGAAGTCAAGCGACTTATGAGTACATCAAACGTCTCTATTGACTTACAAAGTAGAATTGAAAGCTTTATTTCATCTCTTTGGTTGCATAGAGACGCAGCTGAAGAAGAATCATTCATATCAAGACTTCCTGAAACTCTACAGATTCAAGTTACTGAACACTCACGACAGTGGCACATTCGACATTGTCCATTCTTCGACTTTTGCTCCTTTGATATCGTTAAGACGTTGAGTCTTCGTTTAGAGTCAGCGCTTTTCTCTAGTGGTGATGTAATCGTACACTACGGCGACATGGGGCACGAAATGTTTTTTCTTGAAAGAGGAACCGTGGAAGTTCTTGCAAAAAACAACCAAACAGTTTTTGCGACACTTAGCGCGGATAATGAATGTGGCACTAGGATGCCAGTATTCTTTGGTGAGACTTCCTTGTTTTTTAAGACGCAACGGCAAAATACCGTTCGAGCGATTACGTTCTGCGAAGTTTACATTTTGGTGAGTGCTATCGATTTCAAAAAAAATTCCAAACGACTTCTGCATCAATTAAGCCTTACTTGTGAGACTCTTATTGTAATATAGAGAAAAGAAGATCTAGATCTTGAACTGCGCCAACGTGATTTCGATACATCTCGAATGCTAGATGTATTTACGAATATCGCACAAAGCAACACCAAAAGAAATACTGCGGTAGCCGCAAACCTCAGAAAATGCAGAGATCCTTCGTCTAAGCTAGCAAAAATAATTGATCCAATACAGGGGTTTTCATCATTCAAGATTATCAATACCAAGTTCCTGCCCAATTCAGCATTTAGAAAAGGTTGGGATGCTGCGTGTTTAGTGCTTGCGATTTATTCTATCCTCGAAATACCTTTCCGTGCGATTTATTGCTTTCGCAAACCTGCTAAATCTGATATTCTGTGGATGACTTTTAACATATTGGTAGACATGCTATTCATCATCGAGTGCTACTTACGATACAATTTCTTTTTATTTAGTAAGAACGGGAAAGTAATCACCGACAAAGAAAAGATAAAACTTGAATATCGGTGTAATGGAATGTGGATTGATATCATCGCAAATTTTCCTCTGAGCCTCGCGGCTGTTGGATTTGGATGGAATAGTTTAAGTATTCTCCGCTTGATTCACTTGCTTCGAGCACTAAGACTGCCATCTTACTTTCAACGTATCGAAGGTTATCTGATTATGGTAAAGTTTCGTATTGGAGCGGCAACAAAATTGCTAGCTAGAGTCTTGGTACTGTATTTACTAGCAATACATTTCTTCGCATGCTCATGGTTCGCTATACACAGATTCTTGGAGCACGATGTGCAGTATACATGGGCTACAACTGATTGTCCAGGGGGGCAGACATTAGCGACTAAAGGCTGTCTTTCTTCTTGGAATGAAGAGAACAAAACCCACGATATTTGTCATGAGGGGTTGATAGCGAAATGCTATATTCGTTCATTTTACTTTGTATTAACCACAATGTCAAGTGTGGGATATGGTGCGTTGATAGTTGAAATGTCAATTTGAAATTCATTAACTTATCTAACATTTCCATACTTATGACCCCTGTAGGAGATATATCACCTGTCACCGAACTTGAAACCATTTTTCAGAATATTGTTGTCTTGACCGGAGCCTGTTTTTTTGCTGGAATCATTGGCGCTTTCGGCGAGTATTTTGCTTATAATGATCAATCCGGTCCAAGCGCTTTCAGGACAAAATTGCAAAAGTTGAAAGATTACTTATCATACCGACAGTTGCCTAGTACAATTCAGAATAATATCTTATTCTTTCATAAATCAAGATGGAATAAGACACGAGTTCTGAATCAAAGGGCAGCTATTTCTATCTTATCAAGCCCTTTACAAATGGACCTATCGTTTGAGAGCTCTATAAATGTGATACAAAAGTTTCCCATATTCATCGAATGCTCACCAATAATAGTAAAGAGGATTTGTCACAGCTTTAACATTCATATGTGCCCTGCAGATGCACCCATTTATAAAGCCGGCGATGTAGGATTCGATATTTACTTTATTGGGGCAGGCTTAGTAAAGGTAACTTTGCCAAAAGATCTGTCAATATTGGATGAAGAAGGTAGAGCTAATGCTACTAAAGCACAAGAAAAGTCCGCGGCAATTGGTCTGTTGTATCGACCTGGTAATCATTTTGGCGAATCTTGCTTGGATAGCTCATCTGGGGTAAGGCAAGAAACCGCCGAAACAAAAACAGTTGTGGAGCTTTACGTCCTTGCAAAATCTCAGCTAGAAGCAATACTGAATTATGCCCCTGTCCGAGAAAAGACGAGACTGCTCAGAAATCTTCTTTTCAAGAACGGAAATATTCAGCATTGTTTTGATCCTTGGATACCTTTGCATGAAAAAGCTATTGGTAAATCTGAACGAAGCAGTGTGGCTAAAAAGTCATCATTTTTGAGTTGGAGTAAACCTCAGAGGTATGCTGCAGCAATGTCCTCTCCAAGTAACAGTGAGAGGGAATCAAAGACTTTCAGTAGAAAGTATCGCCTACTCTCATTCTCCGCTCAAGCTATTCAGGCTAAGAGACGTTTAAGTGCATCAAAAAAGAACTATCCCTTGATCGCTGCAGTGCAAATGCAGAGTTTAGTAGAGCAAGGGCAAGTACATCTGGGACCAGAATGCTACGATTCCTCCAGTGAGTTTGGTTAATTCTTAGCTATTTTCGAACTAAAAGAGTCAATCGTCTCTGGGTAATTTTTTTAAATACATGCATACTTATCCTTTGAAAATGTCGGATACACATCAGAAGAGATAATTATTATGGGATGAAATGTCATTGAAGTAAGTATTGTAAAAGTGAAATAATAATAGAATAAATCTCAGGACAGTGTGCAACATACTTCGCTGTATAGATAGTTCAAATATGTATTATCGATAATGCTAAGTCGCTAACCATGAAGGTCGTTTTGAGGTCTCATCTTGCATTCATTCTGTCATTTGCTCTCTTTTCTATCTTTGCAATGATTGCGTCACTTTAAGGGCAGTTGCTTTGCCTGACAAATATGCACCATGAGTAGTTTGAAAATACCTGAAATTAGTTGCCTCACCCGAAAGAAATAGTCTCTTTTTCTTTATTGGTCCACCAAGAATGATCCTCTCGTTTCTACGCCCTCCAATTCTATTGTAAGAATAGGCACCTCGGGTGTATGGATCAGCATTCCAACGTGTAATGAATACTTTTTCTGGATTTGGAATACTATTTCCGAACATGTTGCGTAAAGCGGTCATGGCCCTTGCAGAAATTTCATCCTCGAAGTTCGACTGGCTTTCAATACTTTCTGCATATTCACCTTTGAAGAAAGCGAATAACATTGGCTTGCCATCATTGTGAGAACCAGGATTTATGAATAGAAAATCAACATCTCGATCAACTACATCGCCAAAAAGTTCAATGTCAGATGGCCAAAACACATCACTTGGATTCCAAAACATAAATATTTTGTTCATTTTTCCCATACCGATGTTATTAATGCTCGTTCGTTTACTCGCTGGAAGCTGTGGTACGAATGATATCGAGTTTGCTTGGAGTACGCCCAAGGGCACGGTAACAATTACATGTCTGCCTGATAAAGTGGTCGAAGTACCACCCTTCGTATACGTTACTTTGGATGTTGCTAATCTATAATTGACTTCAGTGACAACGGCTTCTGTGATTACCTTGTTTCGTATTGGGGCTGCATATCCTTCAATCAATGGTGAATATCCTTGGGGTAGGAATATATCATTTGCATTGCCAGTCATTAAGTCCATATCCCACCACCACAGTGACATCTGTTCGAAAATTGAAAGACAAACGCAAGAAAGCATGAATTAAGACTTTCTGTTCAATGCACTCATTTCAGTCACAAAATGCACAGTTGTCATCCATCAAAACTTACGTCGCTCATAGATCCAGAGTATTCAAGTTCAATATTACTTCTCATGAAATATTTGGCGATGGTTTTCCTTTCAGTTGAAGATACTGTGGAGAGATACTTATTGGCAGTACTTTGTAATGTTTCATCGACATCAGTTGATTCCTGTCTTCTTTCCTGGTAAGCGAAAAATCCATTTTCGTATAGTGTATCATAATAGGTGTTCAATTGAGAATTAGTATATGCTCCACCTCCGTTGGACTTATACATGCGTTCAGGAAACGTGCTTTCACTTGTAGGGATACCTCCCACAGTTGTTAGAATTGGATACAAAGGATTACTAGTACCTCCATGGATCCACATACTGCCAGTATCAATAGGGATACTTTGACCTTTAAATGACTCATTGGTTGTATATGATCTTCCTCCAATATGATCCTTTGCTTCTAAGACGATAAAATTTGTAATACCTTTGGCTTTCAATGTCATAGCAGCTGACAGTCCAGCCCAACCTGCTCCAATAATGATCACATCGTATACACCTGATTTCGTTGCAGAGGCTGTTGTTGCAGAAGACGTTTTATCCTCTATATCTGTGGTTCGACGACGGTCTTGTTCCTCCTTGTCTTTGTAAAACGCAGCAAGTAGATCCAAATCACTCCGATCATTATAGAGTTCATCTTCAGCTTCTAAAAGTAATCGATGTGATTCATCGAATGAAGATAGCTGAGCGTACCTCTCCATTGCCCTTCTTCTTTTCAAATCACGGATGCGACTTACGATAGATACGCCACCACTTTCCTTTTCATTTGTAGAAAGTATCACGAAAGTGATTGTGGAAAACGTTATAAAGGATAATGCAGCAATCCCAAGTAGCTCAAGCTGCTTAAATCTTAGAAACATAGTGCTTCCTGACAACGTCGGTTGAGTTAATTTCTGCCTAAGTAAAGAGTTACTTCTCTACTTAGCTGCTCAGAACAGAGGTGCTGGTATGGGTCAAAGGTCAAAGGTCAAAAAAGGAATAAGGAAGAAGGGTCATTTACATCGGTCATCGTGTCAACACGGGGTCATGGTCAAAAAGACTAAATTAGTAGATAAGTAGTTTATTTTTTTCATATCACGGGGCCTCTTTCTGAGAGGTGAAAAGCGTGTAGAGTATTGTAGCGATAACTTCTACCCAAAAGATTTAAAGTTGAGCTACATAAAGAATCATTAGCACCATAAATAGTGTTATGATTCATCTTCATATATGGTTAATATGTATATTTATTTATCAGTTGGACCCCAGGAATAAAATCTTTCTTGTAATTGAACAAAAAACCTATTCTGAAACGATTTGTTTCCCTTAGCTCAAACCTGATTGAGCCAATTTAAAATGATTTCCAAAGGCAGTTTCCAACAAAGGCCTAATGGCTGCAATTTCAACAGACCCCATCCCAGTAACACTGAGAGTTTGAATAGCATTATTAACATTTTCATCATTTCTTTGATAAATCTCTGAAATATCATGCAAACTTTTGCGCAATTTACTCATTCGAACGGCTTGAATGTCTTCCAATAAAATTTTCACAACCTCGCTATCTACGACTTCTTCCTCTTGTCCAGCTGCGGCGTGTACAGCACTTCTTTCAGCACCAATAACTTTAAATATCTCGTGAGCAAGTTCAGCGTAGTAAAAGGGTAAGTCTCTACAAAATGAACCTGGATTACTTTTTTCTTTCTTCAAAACATCTTTAAGATAGTTGACTGTCATCCACGGTGGACAACACAAGCGGCACAAATTGCGTCGTTTCAAGTAGATGCCCAGCCAAAGGGGTACTTCCGTTTCAATACCAGCCTGGAAGGGACCGATGTCTGAAGTGACAGTAAGTAAAAAGTCCATCTTCGACTTGTAATTAAAATTCGGTAAAATTGTGATAAGTTCGTCGCTAGCCAAAAAAGATTTGAGCGATTGTATCTTAGAAGGGTTCAGATGTGGCAAAGACGACGTACTAGACTGAGCGGAATTAGAAGCTTGCGACATATTAAAAAATGCGAGTTGGCAAATGAGCAATTATATTATCTGACTGTACACTTGAGCGCTCTTGGATTGTGTGGAACGAATTACATAAAGAATAAAGGTCTGCCTCTACTCTTGCCTTCGCTTTGTGTTTTTGTGTTGTTTCGTGTTTCGTGTGTGTGTGTGTGTGTGTGTCGTTTGTTGGACTATCTAGATCGAAACGTTCATTTGTTTATTTTTCTCCCCTCTTGCTGAAATTACTCAACCTTGGCGTGGCGACTGCATTTTCCCATGCTTCATAGAACGAAATATCACATCTACCTTCTGGAATGCAATCATTATGAACTCCGAGGACCTTATTGAAGCATACGTTGTCGAACGCGCTCTCATAAGATACATCAGCGGCAGGAGTGCCCATGATAGATGCAGCATTGGAGTTATTCTTCATGCTACTGCACGTTATACTGTCTAAGGAATTGTTTAAAGAAAGAGTTGAATAAATTCGCTCAGGAGGTGAACATGTCGAAGTGTCATCCTTGACTCCACGCCTAGATACATGATGGATTCTAAAGAGCACCAATGCTGCGATACCAGTACATGAAAAAAGTAAAGTGTACAGTTGAGGTACAATCGAATCACCGCCTGATATTTTTAAATCCATTTCATCGCTCTTAGGACTAATAGTAGCTTCTATATTTGTTACCGCTTTCAACGCATCATCATGACTCGAATTCAAGATCTCATCATGAAAGGATTCGTCTTCTAATGATGATCTAATCAGTTCAGTCAAAGTACTAGATGTCAAGCGAGGTTCACCTCGAAAGAGAGCCATTCCAGACACTTCTACTTCAATTGATTCTTCTTCGGAAACGATTTCCTCCATGAAAAGCAGCAACTCAATGAACATAGAGGAAGAGGTGGCCTTTAAAACTGAAGAAACATATTGCACCATGATATAATACAGGTTTGTATTACTATATTCGTAAAGGCGTCTTGTCAACGTCGATGATCCCTGAATGTAAATCCTTACTCTCATATCTTGAATAGGTACTTTGTATGAAGATTCAGAAGGTAGTTCGGAAGGTTCGGAAGTTGGAGGAAGAGGACTAGGGGCTGACGTCTTCTCGGCTAATGCACTTGATGCAATAGTTGGAGCAGAAGATGATGGCGACTCGGATCTGCATCGTTCAGACTTTGAAGGACCATTCCAAAAGAATGGTTGGTATGAAGGCGCATTGGATGGAACAGCAGCGATCTTGTCCGACGATAATTTCGTCGATGACTTGGTACCTGGACTCTTCCGACTAGATTTCTGTGATTTCTTGTCACTTTTATTTCCTCTTTTGTGCCCAAAGCTTTTGTGACTTTTGCTATATTTCATCATAGATCCTTTTTTGCTTGCTTTCAGGTTGCGACTGATTTCACTAGCTGAACAAATTTCTGAAAGCAATTGAATACATACAATTGGAAATAAAAAGAAAATGAAGGCTTTCATCGTTGGCATCTACTTGAATAACCAGTGCGAATATGCGAAGATTGTTTTCTGCATCATCATAAAATGAAAAGGTTTCTGTCAACGCTCATCATTATTTGAATTCATTTTAGTTTATCAAATCTGGAAGTATTTTTGTATAATGACTGTATTATCGTCATTTTTCTATTTCTTTTTTATAAAAAATCAGACATACTCATTGCATCATAATCAAGTAAGAAGTCATCATCATCATGACGCATTTTAATGCGTCTGGATGAACTGTTGATTCGCTTTGTCTTGAACTCTGAAATGTTCGCCAAGATTTTGTTGTTCTTCTTTGCCTCTTCTGCCCAAACATTATGATTGTATGTTGGACGAGCATTTTGAATGCGCTCTAAAATCTTGTGGTTTTGCTTCATAATCTTTTGCAATTCTCTTTTTCTGTGCTCCTTTGTCAACGATCGGCCATACATAACACTTTCGTTTCTATTATCTATCGAACCCTTAGTCTTGAGTTGACATAAAAATTTAGATTAAGAGCCTGGAATGAATCAAAGAAAAAGAAAACTACAAACTTACTCGCATTATATTAGTCATTTTCTGTAATAAAATTCTGTTTTCAGTCTCAATTTGACCCATTCTCTCCTCCATCAAAAAGTTCTTCTTCGCTTTTGTCTTCAAGTGGCTACCTTGTCGTGGTGGTTTGTTATCGATGCTGCATTTCATATCACGAAGCTGTAGAATTGGACGCGTTAGATTTAGCTTTACGGAAATACTTATGGACTGGAAATTTTCTCACCTTTTGCCTATGACGCTCTTGACAACGTTGTACGTAACGTTGATGGCATGCTTTATTTTGAACTGGGAGAGCCTTTCGACCTCGATCCATTGTTTATTGTTTTTTTTTTTTTTGTGAAATTTTCTTTTGATCTTTGATTTTTAAAACGACAACCCATTCATGAATGAATCTTCTGATCAAAATGTTTCAAAGTTAGAAGATCACTCTTGGGACTTGGGGTTTGCTTTCGAAATGTATTCCACAAAAACAATACACAAAAATATTA
>Ga0213868_10001765_pt1 | contig 20904 bp, 22 predicted proteins | sample PICome_9_FD_160087 | JGI IMG/M metagenome (GOLD analysis project Ga0213868, IMG submission 160087) | Coastal seawater microbial communities near Pivers Island, North Carolina, United States - PICO127 | ecosystem: Environmental > Aquatic > Marine > Coastal | place: USA: North Carolina...
CTCGAGCGAGTTTTTGCGCAGGCTAATCTGCGCAGCGTGATGGGAGTGGCGCAGATATCTGGGGCCCTCATGGCCATAGCGCACAATCACAACATTCCCCTGGAATTCTTTACCCCAAGCGAAGTAAAGCTTGCCGTAACCGGCCATGGAAGATCTGACAAGCAACAGGTTTCGAAAATGGTCGCGAGTTTTCTAAAGCTCAGCGAGGTTCCAAAACCTGCCGATGTGGCGGATGCTCTGGCCGTGGCGATATGTGCATCAAAGAGAAGCGCCAGAACTGGAACCGATGCCCAGAAGAAGTGGGTTGCAGCGGCAAAGTCAGCCAACCGCAGATTAGGTTAGACCAGTGATTTCAATTCTTCAGGGCAAGGTTTCGCAGGTTCATTCGGACCGTGTGGTCTTGATGGTCTCTGGAGTTGGATTTTCAGTGTTTCTAACCACTCGCCATAGCATGAAGCTCAGCGTTGGCATGGAGATCACGATTGATACCAAATTGATTGTTAGAGAAGACGACATGTCTTTGTTCGGTTTTCAGTCGCAAGCCGAGCTAGAGCTGTTTGACTTACTTTGTGGAGTAAACGGCATTGGCCCAAAGTTGGCTATGACAACGCTATCCGGCCTGACCCCTGAGCTACTGATAAACGCTGTAAATAATCAGGATGAGCAGGCCTTCCGTGCCATTCCGGGTATTGGCCCCAAGACTGCCAAACTGGTGCTTATTTCACTCAGTGGAAAGGTTGGCACAAGCAGTTCTCCGCGCCTGAACGAAAACGTCCTACAGGCAATGGTCCAACTCGGTGGGGATGAGTTTGCATCGAGGAAACTGCTTGCAACTTTGGACCAGTCGCTTTCTGAGTCAGAACTACTAAAACAGGCCTTGGCTGAACTGGGTAAGGCGAAGCTCCAGTGATTAACGACGGCTTGCCCGAAGAGCGCGAACTTGAGGCGGCGTTACGCCCTCGTGTGCTCGGTGAATTTGTCGGACAACAAAAGGTCGTTGACCAAATCTCGCTTGTAATCCAAGCCGCCAAGAAAGGTGGGCGTTCAGCCGACCACATGCTGCTAGCTGGACCTCCGGGTCTTGGGAAAACAACTCTCGCGATGATCGTGGCGCATGAGGCAGAGCGGGCGCTGAAACTAACCAGCGGGCCTGCGATTCAGTCCTCGGGGGACCTGGCATCAATTCTCTCGGCACTTGAAGCTGGGGATGTCTTGTTTATCGATGAGATTCACCGCATGAGTCGCAGTGCTGAGGAAATGCTCTACTTGGCGATGGAAGACTTTCGCGTTGATGTGATGGTGGGTAAGGGCCCCGGTGCCGCCTCAATTTCGTTGGACATTGCCCCCTTCACGCTCATCGGTGCGACCACCCGAAGTGGAATGCTTCCGACTCCATTGCGGGATCGTTTTGGGTTCACAGCCTTTTTGGAGTACTACGATCCTGCCGATCTCTATCGAGTTTTGGAGGGGTCAGCCAAGAAGCTTGGCATTGCTTTGGATCATTCAGCTCTTGAGCTTCTGAGTGAGCGTTCTCGAGGAACCCCAAGAATCGCGAACAGGCTGCTACGCAGAGTGCGCGATTTCGCAAGCGTCAACGAGCTAGAACAGATAACCAAGGAGACCGCAGTAAGCGCCATGGAGCTGTTCGAAGTCGACGATTTAGGCCTGGATAGGGTCGATCGCACGCTATTGAACATGCTGGCCACCAAATTCAGTGCCAAACCGGTTGGGCTTTCAACTTTGGCCGTGGCGCTAGGGGAGGAGCCTGACACCATTGAATCTGTCATCGAGCCGTTTCTGATTCGAGCCGGACTGATTCATAGAACACCCCGCGGCAGAGAAATTACTCCGGGCGGATTGGCGCACTTAGGGATTCAATAGCGCAGTTTTCCTAACTACCGCCTATAATTTCGGGGTACCAATCGGTTAGGAAAATCTTGGATTATCTACTCTTAGCGGTTCTCGCCGCCATGATTCTGCTTTTGGTGAGCCAGAACAGGAAGCGTAAGCGTGATGCAGAGAATCTCGTATCGTCCTTGCAGGTTGGAGCAAACGTTTTGCTTCACGCCGGCATCAAGGGGCAGGTTGTAGCTATTGACGGCGACGACATCGAACTTGAGACAACTCCCGGCACAAAGCTCCGAGTAGTGAAGCAAGCAATTCGCGGTATTGAGTCCGCTGAGGGGAAATAGATTTTGGCTGAAAACACAACCGCCGGCTCGGCCAGGACAAAACTGTCCTGGTTGTCGGGAATCGCGGTATTTTTCATTGGATTGATGGTTTGGGGCGTAGCCAGTGGTCAGCCCGGGGCGTCTTACGCACCTGAACTTGCTCTTGACCTGCAAGGTGGAACCCAAATCATCCTGACTCCAACCGTCGCAGACGGCGAACAGGCAAGTGCAGAGCAGTTGAACCAGGCTGTAACGATCATTCGTCAGCGCATCGACGGTTCTGGTGTAGGTGAGGCACAGGTCTCAATCCAGGGGAATCAGAACATTGTTGTTGCGATTCCCGGAACACCGGATGCAACAACTCTGCAGCTGATTCGCGCTAGCGCTCTGCTTGAATTCCGGCCGGTAATCGAACAGGCAATTTCCCAGCCTCCAGCCGAAGGGACTGAGCCTGTGGATCTCGATGCACTGAGCAACGAAACAGCCATTGAGCCAGCTAACGCTAGTGATCCAGCCTGGATCACCGACCGCATCCGTGCTGAGTTTGACAATTTCGATTGTTCGGCTCCATTCAGGGAGCCAGGTCAAGTTGATGACCCAACCATCGCACTGGTTACCTGTGATGAGTTTTATCTTTATAAGTACATCCTTGGTCCAGTAGAGGTTCAAGGCGCTGACATCTCGGACGCATCCGCCGGAACAGTAACCACTCAGACCGGTGCCAGCACCAACACCTGGGCAGTAAACCTTGAATTCAATCCTGAGGGAACGCGCGCCTTTGGCGAAGTCACTTCGCGACTATTTGGTCAGCCAAGTCCAACCGATCAATTTGCTATCACCCTGGACGGTCTTGTTATCACTGCACCATCAACAAACGCGGTGATCACTAATGGTCAGGCTCAAATTACGGGCTCCTTCACTCAAGAAAGTGCGACAGTGCTGGCGGATCAGCTCAAGTATGGAGCTCTACCTATTGGCTTTGAGGTTCAGAGCCAGGAGAATGTATCGGCAACGTTGGGTGAGGATTCTCTGCGTTCTGGACTTCTAGCGGGATTGATTGGTCTTATCTTCGTTGTCATCTACATGGCTTTCCAGTACCGCGGCCTTGCAACCGTAGTCCTTGGGTCTCTGATCGTGGCTGCATTGCTTGTCTACCTGGCAATCGCGTTCTTGTCATGGAGACAGGGCTACCGCCTCTCCCTGGCAGGTGTCGCTGGTTTGATTGTTGCCATTGGTATCACGGCGGACTCGTTCATCGTTTACTTCGAACGTATTAGAGACGAACTTCGTGACGGTAGAAACTTGGAGTCAGCTGTCGAAGCTGGATGGAAGCGAGCACTTCGCACAATTCTGATTTCTGACGCAGTGAGCTTCACGGCTGCTGTGGTTCTCTACCTGCTAACCAGCTCATCGGTTCGAGGCTTCGCGTTCACTCTTGGTTTGACAACGCTGATCGACCTTCTGATTGTGACCATGTTTACCCACCCACTTGTTCAGTTGCTGGCTCGCAATAAGTTCTTTGCCTCCGGTCACAGGTTCTCGGGCTTTGACCTGTCTGCGAAGCAGGCCAGCTACAAGGGCCGCGGTGAGTTCCGAGTTGCGAAGAACCTGGCAAGCGGGAAAGCTGAAAAGGCATCAAAGGAGGCGCAGAAGCGCCAAACAATTGCTGAGCGTAAGGCTCTAGCAGCTAAGGGAGACTCGGATGAGTAAGGCAAGAGATTTTGGAAACAGGCTTTATTCGGGTGAGCAAAGTTTTGACTTTGTAGGCAGAAGAAAGCGTTGGTACATCGTTGCTGCGGTTGCTGTGATTCTTGCGATTGCGCTTCCGGTAGTCAAGGGCGGTTTCAACTTTGGAATTGAGTTCCGTGGCGGCTCCGAGTTCAGGCTCGGAAATGCTCAGGAGCTTTCGCACGACTTGGCCGTTGATGTTATTCAAGAGGTCGCGCCTGGATCGCAAGTAAACGTGACAGATGTTGGGGCAATCGACATCCGAATTCAGACCGAGCAGCTGGGCGACCTGGAATCTGAAGAAGTACGCCTCGAGCTGGCAAAGGCCTATGGAGTAGCCGACTCTGAAGTCGCCTCTAGCTTTATTGGCCCGAACTGGGGAGCTGATGTAACCAACCAGGCTCTGACCGGTCTGGTGACATTCCTGATCCTCGTGTCTCTTCTGATGGCTATCTATTTTAGAAGCTGGAAAATGTCGGTTGCGGCGCTGTTGGCATTGGCTCACGACTTGATTCTCACCGCCGGTATTTATGCCGGAGTTGGGTTCGAGGTAACGCCGGCGGCCGTCATCGGATTCCTGACAATTCTGGCTTACTCCCTCTACGACACGGTCGTAGTCTTTGACAAGGTTCGTGAGAATACTCTTGAGGTCGAGTACTCAGAGACCAGGACCTTCGGCGAAATGGTCAACCTAGCTGTTAACCAGACCCTGGTTCGCTCCATTAATACTTCGGTTGTTGCGGTGCTTCCAGTGGCATCGATTCTCTTTGTCGGTTCACTGGTCCTAGGAGCCGGAACTCTTCGAGACATTGCTCTTGCTCTGTTTGTCGGAACTATCGTGGGTACTTACTCGTCGATTTTCTTAGCTGCCCCGATCTACGCACACTTGCGTGAGAAGGAGCCAGCTTTGGCTAAGGCTGCAGAGAAAGTTGAAGCAAACCGCGCCTAGACTTCTACTAGCACGAGTAGGGGAGTCGACATGAGTGATGCGAAAGGCAGTTCGCTCAGGTCTAGGCTGCCGAAAATCTTCACGCGATCCTCCACTGCGTATGGAAACGATCTTGCAGCTCTTATTCGCATCGTACGAACCAATCACCCAAAGGCCGAAACTCAAGTTATCCAGCGTGCCTACTCGATTGCTGCGAAATATCACGAGGGCCAACTTCGGAAAAGTGGTGAGGAATACATAACTCACCCATTGGCAGTGGCCCGCATACTCGCAGATCTTGGGTCAGGACCGGCCACCATAGCCGCAGCTCTGCTGCACGACACTGTTGAGGACACTGAGTATTCACTTGAGGCACTCAAGCAGGACTTCGGCGCGGAGATTGCCCTTTTAGTCGACGGAGTGACAAAGCTCGACAAGGTCAAGTTCGGTGACACGGCTCAATCTGAGACCATGCGCAAGATGGTGGTGGCGATGAGCAAGGATGTTCGGGTCTTGGTTATCAAGCTTGCCGACCGACTTCATAATGCCAGAACCTGGGGGTTTGTCTCCCAGGAGTCAGCAAGGCGCAAGGCTCAGGAAACACTTGAAATTTATGCACCCTTGGCGCACCGACTTGGAATCTCGACCATGAAGGTTGAATTGGAGGACATTAGCTTCGCAGTTCTCTACCCGAAGGTTTATGAGGAGATTGTTTCACTGGTCGGACAGCGGAATCCGTTGCGGGCCGATTACACAGATAACGTCATCGAAGAGATCTCGAATGAACTTCGCAACAACAAGGTCAAATCCAAGATAGATGGTCGTCCGAAGCAGTACTACTCGATTTACCAAAAGATGGTGCTTCGGGGACGAGAGTTCGACGACATCTACGACCTGGTCGGTATTCGTGTGATCGTTTCCAGCGTGAAGGACTGCTATGCAGCACTTGGCGCGATTCACGCAAGATGGTCGCCGCTTCCAGGACGCTTTAAAGACTACATAGCGATGCCAAAATTCAACCTTTACCAGTCCCTCCACACCACGGTTATTGGGCCTGAGGGCCGTGCCGTTGAAATCCAGATCCGCACGCAGGAAATGCATCAGCGTGCTGAATTTGGTGTTGCGGCTCACTGGAAATACAAGGCTCAAGCTGGCAAGTCAGACACTGAGGTGGACTTTGCTTGGCTGAAGCAACTATCGGATTGGCAGGAAGAGACAGCTGATCCCGGCGAGTTCCTCGACAACCTGCGCTTCGAGATCGGCGCCAAGGAACTTTACGTTTTCACTCCTAAGGGTAAAGTCGTTGGGCTAGCGGCTGATTCGACACCAATTGACTTCGCATACGCAGTTCACACCGAGGTCGGACACAAGACAATTGGTGCGAAGGTGAACGGACGTCTGGTGCCTTTGGAGAGCAAACTGCAAGCTGGTGATGCAGTAGAGATTCTCACCTCCAAGTCCGAGAACGCTGGCCCAAGTAAGGACTGGCTGAACTTCGTGGCTTCACCAAGGGCACGGGCAAAGATCAAACACTGGTTCACTCAAGAGCGCAAAGAGATTGCCACCGAGGACGGCAAGGAGGCGTTAGCCAGGGGGCTCAGGCGTAAGGGGCTTCCGGTGCAATCACTTGTGGCGTCGGAGTCACTTCACAAGATTGCCGAAGAGCAGGGTCTAGTCGACACCGCAGCACTCTATAACTCAATTGGTCAGGGTCAACTCGCAGTGGCCACTGTGATCGAGAGGCTCAAGCAGCTAGAAGGCTTGACGCCTGAAGCGGCTACCGAGGAATTACCGATACAAGTTCCGAAGTCGGTTTTATCCCGTCGAAAACTCTCTCAGGGCGTTTTGGTTAAAGGAGATCCCGATGTCATGTCAAAGATGGCACGTTGCTGCACGCCGGTCCCAGGGGACGAGATAACTGGTTTTATTACTCGAGGTGAAGGGGTTTCGGTTCACCGACAGGACTGCAAGAACGTTAAGTCATTGAACAAGGATCGCCTGGTAGAGGTTAGTTGGGCCGATGAAGCCAGGGGAGTCTTCATGGTTCAGATTCAAATCGAGGCTCTAGACCGATCCGGTTTGCTAAGCGATGTTACAAGGATTCTGACTGAAAACCACGTGAATATTCTGTCTGCTTCGGTGTCGACAGGGCGTGACAGGGTTGCAATTAGCAAGTTCATTTTTGAGATGGCAGATCCGTCGCACCTTGATCATCTACTAAATCAGGTGCGCAAGATTGAGGCCGTTTACGATGTCTATAGGGTTAAAAGTAACTAGCTAGTTCTTAGTCAACTGCCTGCTGTGCAGCGATCAACCAAGCTTTTCTTGCAGTGATTTGATCTTCAATGTCTTTTTTCTTGTCAGTCTTGGCTGTTTTAAGCTCTGACTCAAGATCAGCAATGGCCTGCTCTAGCTGACTAACAAGAGAATTGGACCGTGCCTTGGCAGCAGGATCGGAACGTCTCCAGGCCTCAGCCTGCATCTCCGCAATCTTCTTTTCGAGTTTGCGAAGTGGTTCTTCAACTTTTCGAACCTGGTCTCGTGGTACGTGGCCGATAGCCTCCCACTTGACCTGAATGGCTGCCAAAGACTTCTTGGCTTGATCTAAGTCATCGAGCTTGATTGCTTCGATTTCCTTCGCGAGGGCTTGCTTCTGCTCCAAATTGGCAGCCTGGCTGATGGCCAGTTCAGCATCCTTTACCTTCTTGGCCGCAAATATTGCATCTCCAGCAGCTCGGAATTGCTTCCAGAGCGCGTCCTCAGCCTTACCAGCCTTACCAGCTAGCTTCCACTCATTCTGGAGCTTCTTGTAGGAATCGGTGGCCTCTGAGCCCTTTTCAATAAGCGCTTCAGCCTTTGCCACCAGTGCTGTCTTGGCAGCCTTGGCCTCTTTGAAAGAGCCGTCAAGGTTTGCATAAAAGGCGCGTCTGCCTGATTCAAATTTTGCTCTTGCCTGTGAGAATCGTTTCCAGATTGGGTCAGTCTTAGCCTTAGGGATCTTTGGACCCTCTTTTTGAAGCTTCTGCCACTTATCAAACAGCTCGGTCATCTCAGTCGATGTTTTCTTCCAGTTGATGCCACCGAGATTGGCAACCAACTTCTCTGCACGCGCGGCAATCTCTTCTTTTGCAGCCATGGCTGCTTCAATTGCTTCTGACCGCTCTGCAGCTGCCTTTTCAGCAGCCTTTTCGATGTCAGCAGCAACAGCTACAACCCTGTTACGAAGAGCTTGAATGTTGCCGACAACTTTTGGCTCGGCCAATTCTGCCGTTAGGTGATCATGGGTAGCCTTCAGGCTCTTGGAGTCTGTAATTCCAGCAGCTAGACGCTGTTCAAGCGTGCGAACTTGCGCCTCAAGGTCATCGAACTTCCTAGTGAAGTAGGCAAGCGCCTCATTCTGGGATACGTCAGGGTACTGGCCAACGATGCGTTCTGCGCCCGCGTCCTTTACATAGACATTATTGGCTTCATCAACGCGGCCGAATTCATTGCTGGTCAATTGCTTGCTCCTAGTGGTTTGGGCTCTACTCTACCGATATTGAAGTGATCAATACTGGCTCTGCCGGACTGGAATCTGAAGAGCCATCGTCGGTGCCGACTGAGGCTATGTCTTTGACGACCTCAAGGCCGGACGTGACTTTGCCAAATACCGTGTAACCACCGACAGAGTCGGAAGGAATTGTGGAGTCCTGATAAACAATGAAGAACTGTGAGCCCATCGACTCAGCGTCATTTCCGCGCCTTGCCATCGCTAACACGCCTTCTTCATAGAGATCAGCCTCGGGGGCATTTTCGATTGGACCCCAGTTGTAACCAGGTCCTCCGGTGCCATCGCCGGCTGGATCACCACACTGCAGGACGTAAATTCCTTCTGTTACAAGGCGGTGGCAACTTAGCTGGTCGAAATAACCGTCTTGCGCGAGTGAAACGAAGTTTGCAACCGCCTGCGGGGCAAGGTCACCGGCAAGCTCTATTCCGAGTTCCTGGCCGTTCAACTCCATTGCCCCAGTCCAGGCACGGTTCTCTGCAAGCGATGCATCTGGAACCAAACTTGGCTCAGACACCTCCTCCGAGACAGCTTCATCAACAACAGGTTCGTCTGAACTTACTCCGGGTCCGACCTGGAAATAGATCAATTGCCCAAGGAAAGCTATGGCAACAGCTGCAATGGCGACCAACAGAAAGAGTCGGTTGTCACGCTTCGCCCGCTCTGGACGAGCGGCAAGGAGCTGCTGTTTGGCTTGATAGTTATCGAGCTTGCTGTTTTGTTTCATAAACCACCTGTTTTCTGACGTGGTAATTCTAGGTGTTGCTTAGACTTCGCGTGTGGTTGAAATTCCCCTTGCGGCCAGAGTGAGGCCCCTTACGCTCTCAGAGGTAGTGGGCCAGCGATCTGCACTGGTTGAGAACTCCCCGCTGGCAAGGCTTGCCACAGGCGACAAAGGTTCAACCTGGAGCTCCGTAATCCTTTGGGGTCCTCCAGGTTCAGGCAAAACCACGATTGCCAGAATTATTGGTGAACAAAACGGGGCTTTGTTTACCGAGCTCAGTGCAATCAGCGCTTCGGTCTCTCAAGTTCGTGAGCTGATTGCCAAGGCCAAGGAAATGCGCCAATTATATGACAAGCAGACAATTTTGTTTCTTGACGAAATACACCGATTCAACAAAAGCCAACAGGATTCCCTGCTGGGTGCTGTTGAATCTGGCCTCATCACACTGATCGCGGCCACTACAGAGAACCCGTCATTCAGTGTTGTCACACCGCTAATTTCTAGGTCCCTGGTGGTCAAGCTAGAGCCTCTAGCCGAGCAGGATATCCTGGCCATACTGAAGCGGGCCGCCGGCAGTGCCTCTGGATTGCCTGGCGTCGAGTTCGATTTAGATGCACTCGAGTATTTGGCAAAAATAGCAATGGGTGATGCGCGCAGAGCTTTGACCCTTATGGAAACCGCGGCCGCCGGGAATGCAAAGGTGACTCTGGAAATTGCCCAGTCAACAGCCAAGTCCACAATCGCCTATGACCATTCAGGCGACAATCATTACGACACAATCAGCGCCTTCATAAAGTCAGTCAGGGGATCCGATGTTGACAGCGCGCTGCATTATCTTGCGCGAATGATTGTTGGGGGAGAGGACCCAAGGTTCATAGCTCGAAGACTTCTGATATTGGCTTCCGAGGACATCGGTTTAGCTGATCCGCAGGCCCTTGTAATTGCAGAAGCAGCTGCCAGAACTGTGGAACACATTGGAATGCCAGAGGGCAGGATCCCCTTGGCTCAAGCAACTATCTACCTAGCAACTGCACCCAAATCAAATTCGGCGTACTTAGCTATAAACGCGGCAATTGCTGATGTTGAAAAGGGAGAGGTTCCCGCTATTCCGGCACATCTCAGGTCAACCGGTGCTGTCGGGTATGTCTACCCGCACGATGACCCCAGAGGCTTAGTCGAACAGGAGTACCGTTTTGGGCAGGCGAAGTATTACCTGCCGACTAATCACGGTTCCGAGGCCGAGATTGCCAAGAGGTTAGAGCGAATAAATAAAATACTGTTCAAGTAGTGACACTTCTGTGCGCCCTCTGGTAGTATTTCTGGGTTATCTGGATTCTGCGGCTGGAATCTAGGACATTAATAAAATCCAATTTGAAAGTTTGAAAGGTACCTTTTTGTCTAAGGCAACTAGAACCCGCAGCAAGACACGTCTATCACGTGCACTTGGTATTGCATTAACACCAAAAGCTGCGAAGTATATGGAAAAACGACCCTACGGACCGGGTCAGCACGGCCGCACCAAGCGTAAGAGCGACTCGGACTACGCAGTTCGACTTCGTGAGAAGCAGCGTCTACGCGCACAGTACGGAATTCGTGAAGCTCAGCTTCGCAAGACCTTCCAGGAAGCCAAGCGCACCAGTGGTCTAACCGGTGAGAACCTGGTTGAGCTACTAGAGATGCGTCTGGACGCTTTGGTTCTTCGTGCAGGTTTCGCGAGGACTATCGCACAGGCAAGGCAGATGGTTGTTCACCGTCACATTTTGGTTGACGGAGAGCGCGTTGACCGTCCTTCTTTCAGGGTTAAGCCTGGACAGATGATCCACGTCCACGAGAAGAGCGAGCGCACCGAGCCTTTCCAGGTCGCTGCAGCTGGTGGAAATTCAGATGTTTTGGCTAAGACCCCTGAGTACATTTCAACCGATCTAGACAAGCTTCAGGCAACTCTGGTTCGTCGCCCAAAGCGCGATGAAGTTCCAGTTACCTGTGAAGTTCAGCTAGTGGTTGAGTACTACGCAGCTAGGTAATTTGACAATGACAAGCGGGGAGATCGTTGGCATCATTTTGGCTGCCAGCGTCGCCCTGTTTGTTTTGCTGCTTGGTGTTCCGCTAGTAAAACTAGGAAAGCTACTTGATGAAAGCGCGAATACTGTGCGCACTTTCAACAACGAGTTCGAGCCTCTTTTGAACGAAGCGAAGACAACACTGGCTGAGGCAAACAAGCAGCTCAAGCGGGTCGACAAGATCACAGAAGACGTCGAGCAGGTAACCACGAACATAAACTCAATGGTTGCAGTGTTTACGGCTTCGGTAGGAGCACCACTGACGAAAGTGGCTGGCGCCCTGCAGGGAATTCTCAAAGTATTCGGTAAGCGGAGGTAGTGATGTCAAAGTTTGGTTGGTTCATAGCTGGTATTGGTCTTGGGGCACTCACTGTTGTTCAGTTGCGTGACAACCCGAAGGCCCAGGAAGCAGTCGCGGAGATCCGCAATGTCGCCAAGGACTTTTCAAGCTCACTGGCCGATGGATATCAGGAGCGTCAGGCCGAGATCTCTAAAGCTTCGCAGCCAAAGAAGTAGTTATGAAAACTGCCGAGATAAAGCGGCGGTGGCTAGCCTTCTTTGAGGGCAAGGGCCACACGGTGGTACCAAGTGCGCCGCTAATCAGCCAAGATCCCACCCTCATGTTCGTTGTCGCCGGAATGGTGCCATTCATCCCTTACATGACCGGTGTCATGCCGGCACCCTATGACCGAGCAACATCGGTGCAAAAGTGCGTCCGCACACTCGACATTGATGAGGTAGGAAAGACCACCAGGCACGGCACGTTCTTTCAAATGAATGGCAATTTCAGCTTTGGTGACTACTTCAAGAAGGAAGCAATTGCTTTTGCCTGGGAGCTACTTACGTCCCCGGTTGAAGCTGGCGGCTACGGGATTGATCCGGAAAAGCTTTGGGCAACTGTCTACGAGGATGACGAAGAGTCGATTCAGTACTGGCTCGAGCAAACCAGCATCCCCAAAGAGCGAATCCAGAAGCGTGGAATGGCCGACAATTACTGGTCAACCGGTCAAAGAGGTCCGGCAGGTCCCTGCTCTGAGATCTATTACGACCGTGGTCCCGACTATGGCCTAGAGGGTGGTCCGGTTGCCGACGAAGACCGGTACATCGAGATCTGGAACCTAGTGTTCATGCAGTATGAGCGTGCAGACGGCGGCACCAAGGATCATTTCGAAATCTTAGGCGAGCTGCCGAAGCAAAACATTGACACCGGCATGGGTCTTGAGCGAGTTGCTTTCATCCTTCAGGACGTTGAGAACATCTATGAGATTGACCAAATTCGACCTCTTATTGATTTAGCTGCTGAGCTCAGTGGCAAAAAATATGGTGCCGACGAGCAGGATGACGTTCGCATGCGTGTGATCGCTGATCACATTAGATCCTCGCTAATGCTTATGTCCGACGGTGTAACGCCTGCCAATGAGGGTCGAGGATATGTTCTTCGAAGACTTCTTCGCAGGTCAGTTCGTGCGCTCAGACTTTTGGGCGTATCGAAACCAAGCTTTGAACTGCTATTTACTGCTAGCAAGGATGCCATGGTCGAGGCTTATCCAGAATTGACCGGTGAATTTGAGCGAGTTTTACGCCTCGCGATAGCTGAAGAATCCGGATTTGCCAGGACACTGGAGACGGGCACAGTTGCCCTAGAACAGGCGATGGCAAGTGCAACTGGCATCCTTCCGGGCGAAGTGGCCTTCCTGCTTCATGACACCTATGGCTTCCCGATTGACCTCACGGTGGAGATTGCCCAGGAAAATGGGTTGGAAGTAAACCGCGAGGGCTTTAATCAGCTGATGCAGGAACAAAAGGATCGTGCGAAGCAGGACGCTAAGGACAAGAAACTGGCTGGCGGTTCGCTTCAGGTTTACAGCGAAGTTAGATCTCTTGGAGCAACCGATTTCGTCGGGTACGAGGCCCTGACTACAGAGGCTAATGTGATCGGACTAGTTCGCGAGGGCGAAGTGGTTGGTTCACTCACGCAGGGCCAAATTGGTGAGGTGTTTCTTGACCGCACTACGTTGTATGGCGAATCCGGTGGTCAGGCCGCCGACTCCGGCCAAATTACAGGCGACGGTTTCGTGCTCGATGTTCTGGACGTTCAGAAGCCTGTAAAGGGACTCTTCGCACATCGAGTGAGGGTTTCGGTCGGGGAAGTTTCTGTCGGCAACAAAGCGCAGACGATAGTAGACCCCGAGTGGCGCCTAGGGGCCTGCCAGGCTCACAGCGCAACCCATGTGGTTCATGCCGCGATTCGCCAGGTCCTAGGACCACAGGCGCTGCAATCAGGGTCGTTTAATCGACCTGGTTACATGCGACTCGATTTTGCCTGGGGACAGGCACTCAGCAACGAAACCAAGAGCGAGATTGAAGAGGTTTCTAACCTTGCTATTCGCGCAGACTTGGCAGTTAGCGCTCGATACATGGACATGGCACAGGCAAAAGAATTTGGAGCAATTGCACTCTTTGGAGAGACCTACGACGAGCAAGTTCGGGTGGTTCAAGTTGGTGGTCCTTGGTCGCGGGAACTCTGTGGTGGTACCCACGTAGCTCGATCCTCTCAAATTGGATTAGTTAGCGTCACCGGGGAATCCTCGGTGGGATCTGGTTCGAGAAGGATTGAAGCACTGGTTGGAATGCCAGGGTTGACTGCTCTCCAGACAGACAGAGACATCATCAGACGCGTATCTGCGGAACTCAAGTCAGCTCCTGATGAGCTTGAATCCAAAGTGTCGCAGCTTATTTCCGAACTGAGAGTGGCCGAAAAGAAACTGCAGGACCTCGAATCGGCGAAAGTTCTGTCTCGAGTGCCTGAGCTAGCCAAGGCAGCTGTAGTGGCCGGGAGCTACAAGCTTCTGAGCCTCGAGGTAGAGCTGGACTCGTCTGAACTTCTTAGAAGCCTAGCTTTGGCACTTAGGACTGAAATTGGCGAAGAGTCGGTAGTAATCCTCGGTAGCAAAGCCAGTGGGTCTGCGGTAGTGCTGGCAGCCGTAGGAGCTGCTGCGATTGCAAACGGCGCCAAGGCTGGCGAGTTGGTTTCAGTCGCCTCAAAGATCTTGGGCGGTGGCGGAGGCGGCAAGCCAGACCTCGCACAGGGTGGAGGTTCCGACGTTTCTAAGTTGACTGCCGCACTCAGCGCGGCAGCCGCGCTGGTTTCATGAGGAAACTCGCTCTAGACATTGGCTTGGCACGAATCGGTGTCGCATCTTCGCACGGCACTCTGGTGTTGCCGCACTCAGCTCTAACCAACGATTCAAAATCTGTTGAGACTGTTGCAAATCTCTACGCCGAAATCTCTGCCAGCTGTTGCTATGTTGGGCTCCCGCTCTCGCTTAGCGGAGGGCACACCAAAAGCACTGCAATGGCAATTGAATTTGCGGCCAAGCTGGCCGATCTCGGCTTAGAAATACGTCTAATCGATGAGCGGCTGACCACCAAGTCTGCTTCCTCCGCACTTCGGGAAACGGGCAGGGACGCAAGGAATCAAAAAAGTCTAATTGATGCGGCTGCAGCGGCGGTTATCTTAGAGTTTGCACTTGCCTCCGAGAAGGCTGGCGAGTTAGCGGGGAAACGTTTGGAGGATGTAAGTGCTTGAGGATCTAGATAGCGCCCCAGCGCAGAAGCGCTCAAGAAAGTCCTTCATTGCTGGGCTGATCTCCGTGCTGGTTGTATTGGGACTTGTTGGCACTGGGTTGGTATTTGCTGGCTCAAGTGTTCAGGATTTCCTGTCTCGTTTTCAAGTTGAGGATTATCAGGGTGAACCGGGGCCCAGCACTGTGTTGCTAATTGAAACAGGTGACACCGGTGAAGATGTTGCCAGGAAGATGGTCGAACTAGATATCATCAAGAGCTTCGACTCCATTTACCGGGACATGCTAAATGTTGACCTGGTTCTGTTTCCTGGTAGCTATGAATTCCCAACAAAGCTCTCGGGCAGTGCAGCTCTAGCGCTGCTGCTGGAAGGCAAAAACCGAATCCTACTCACAACCACGATTCCCGAGGGGCTTCAGGTTGCAGATATTCTCCCAATTCTCGTAGAAGACCTGGAACTGGAGACTGAGAGCCTTCAAGCCGCCATTGAAGCCCAGTTAACAAGGTTGCCTGAGTCGGCCCCAAGTATCGAGGGTTTTCTCTTTCCCGCTACCTACAGTTACGACCCAGGTGTGGACGCCGCAACCGTCATCGACTCCATGGTGGATCGCATGGAGGTCGAGCTTGCAAAGTATGAAATCGAGTTAAAGGATTCGTTAGAAATTTTGACTCTGGCATCGATCGTTCAGTCCGAAGGGCGGTTGACGGAGGATTTCTTTAAGATCTCAAGGGTGTTCCTGAACCGGATTGAAATTGGCATGCCGCTGCAGTCTGACCAAACTGTCAAGTATCGCTATGAGGGAAGCCTTGATTCGTTTCAAGAGGGTTTAGCTGACAAAACTAACCCCTTCAACACATTTGAATACGTAGGTTTGACCCCAGGCCCGATAACAAATCCCGGTGCTCTGACCATAGAAGCAGCACTGCGCCCTGCAGCTGGGGAATGGTTGTATTTTGTGGCCATCGACCTGAATACCGGCGAGACGGTCTTTTCTAACACTTTGGCAGAGCATGAACAAGCCACCCAGCTTTACTACAAATGGTGCCGAGAGAATCCAAGCGATGTCTGCTAAGTCATACGCCGTCTTAGGGTCGCCGATAACCCATAGCCTGTCGCCGAGTATTCATCGGATGATTTTGAATCATTTGGGGCTTCAAGATAGCTATGTGAGTATTGAAACTAACGATCTTGAGAGCTTTCTGTCCTCCAGCTCCACGTTCAATGGTTTGTCGCTGACAATGCCACTCAAGGAGCAAGCTCTCAGTTGTTCTGACTATGTTGAGCCAGTGGCCCAGCTGGTTGGATCAGTCAACACTTTGCACAATGACAACGGTCGTTGGTTGGGTTACAACACTGACATTTATGGGCTACGTAAAGCAGTTGCTGGGTTGCACTTTCGCACTGTTTCAGTACTCGGTACCGGTGCCACCGCCAGGAGTGCTCTTCAGGCATTTCAGGGTTCTGATCTGAGTTTGTGGGGGAGGGATCAAGCCAAGGTTGATGTCCTTGCAAGGAAGTTTGAGTGTGAAAGCAGTGATTTGAATGCTGCGCTCGCGTCGGATTTGGTCATCAGCACACTGCCCGCCGGCGCACTGATGGAGCTAATTACCGAAGAGAGCAGTTATCCCGGTGTCCTTCTCGATGTTGCTTACGCAAACAAGGTAACCGGAGCAGAGTTGGGTTTTGCAAACTCAATTTCTGGACTTGAGATGCTGCTTTGGCAAGCCATCGCGCAACAACGGATCTTCAATGGCCCGGGCATCCAGACAGAGCTTGTGGATGAGGCAAAACTCGCAGATGACATCAGAGCAGCACTAGACATGGCAAAATAGAGCCATGTTGCGATGGATAACTGCGGGTGAGTCACATGGACCTGAACTAATTGGTGTGATTGAAGGGCTTCCTGCGGGAGTCGAGATTCTTGAATCTGATTTGAGCGATGCGCTAGCCAGGCGCCGCCTGGGCTATGGTCGTGGTGCTCGAATGAAGTTCGAGCAGGATGTGATTTCACTGTCGGCTGGCATTCGCTTCGGCCTGAGCCAGGGTGGTCCAATTGCAATTCGAATTGCAAACACCGAGTGGCCCAAGTGGGAGCAGGTGATGAGTGCTGCACCGGTGGACCCAGAGACACTCACTGGAGCACGCGGTGCTCCGCTCACCAAACCGCGTCCTGGACACGCAGATTTCACGGGCATGCAGAAGTATGGCTTTGACGAGGCAAGGCCCGTGCTCGAGCGTGCTAGCGCCAGAGAGACCGCCACCAGAGTTGCTCTGGGAGCCATTGCTCAGAAGTTCCTCGCTGAACTAGGGATAAGGCTTGTCACCCACACCGTATCGATCGGAACGGCCGCAAATACTTCTGAAGTTTTTCCCGGTCCCGCGGATGTAGCGAAACTCGATGCAGATCCAGTTAGATGCTTTGACAAGGACGCATCGGCGGAGATGATGGCCGAGATCGACGACTGCCACTCCACCGGAGATACCATTGGTGGAATTTGCGAGACGCTGGTCTATGGGTGCCCACCGGGCCTAGGAAGCTACGTCCATGCCGATCGAAGGCTAGATGCACAGCTTGCCGCAGCCGTAATGGGCATTCAGGCAATGAAGTCAGTCGAAATCGGCGACGGCGTCGAGACCACCAGACGCAGGGGCAGCGTTGCGCATGATGAGATTGTCAATTCCGAAGACGGCGTCAAGCGACTTACTGACAGAGCTGGTGGCATTGAGGGCGGAATGACCAACGGTGAAGTGGTCAGGGTGCGAGCCGGCATGAAGCCAATCAGCACCGTGCCAAGAGCACTGCAGACTATTGACACTGAAACCGGTGAGCCGACAACTGCGCACCATCAAAGAAGTGATGTTTGCGCTGTTCCAGCTTCGGGAGTTGTGGTCGAGGCCATGGTTGCGCTGGTCATTGCAAATGCAGTGTTGGAGAAATTTGGTGGAGATTCAGTCAAAGAAACTGCTCGTAACCTGCAGAGCTACTTGGCTAGCATTCCGGAAACACTCAAGTCTCGAATAGTCAGCAACTAATGCCTAGGGCCATTGTCCTAATTGGACCAATGGGCGCAGGTAAGACCACGCTTGGTAAGCGTCTGGCCAAGAGACTTGAATTGCCCTTCACTGACACGGACAAGCTGGTGATCGCTTCACATGGCCAAATTGCAAAGATCTTCAGTGATTTCGGCGAGGACTATTTTCGCAAGCTGGAGAGTGCGGCGCTAGAGCAGGCCCTTGAAGTTGGTGGAGTTATTGCCACTGGCGGTGGTGTGGTAGTTACTGATTCCAATCGCAAGTTGCTTGCAAATAGTCACGTGATTTTCTTGGACACCACAATGGACCATGTTTTGAAATCTCTGAACACCGAGAAGCGGCCACTGTTGCGCGATAACCCGAGCAATTGGCAGGCAATCTACGACTCAAGGCTTCCCTACTATCGGGAGTGCTCCAAATTCCAGGTGAGAACCGATTCGAGACCAGTAACCCAAATACTTGATGAACTTGAGGAAAAGGCAAATGCAGAAATCTAATGTAATCATCGGTCGGGCACTCCTCAATGAGATCCCAGACACGTTACATGGCTCCAAGAAGGTCTTGATCGTCTATCCCCAGCCCCTTGCCACGACTGCCGACTTGCTGGCCGAAAACCTAAAGGATGCTGGCATTCAGACTTACATGGCTGAGGTTCCGGCCGCCGAGGATGCCAAGCGAGTAGAAGTAGCAGCCTTCTGCTGGCAAATCATGGGTCAAGGGGAGTTTAACCGCAACGACGCAGTGATTGGATTGGGCGGTGGCTCCACAACTGACCTCGCAGGCTTTGTTGCTGCAACCTGGTTGCGCGGAATCAGATCTGTCCTGATTCCAACAACTCTGCTTGGCATGGTTGATGCCGCTATTGGTGGAAAAACAGGTATCAACACCTCCGAGGGTAAAAACCTTGTGGGAGCATTTCACATGCCAGATAGCGTCGTGATTGATCTAGATACGCTAAACAGCCTTCCCAGAAATGAACTGCTGGCAGGGATGGCAGAAGTCACCAAATATGGATTCATAGCCAGGCCAGAAATGCTTGATGCCATTGAAAACGACCCTGGGGCTACTGATCCTGGTTCTGAAGTCTTCGAGTGGTTGATCCGGTCCTCGGTTGAGATTAAGTCAGAGGTTGCAGCGAATGACTTCAGGGAATCTGGCGAACGTGAGTTTCTGAATTACGGGCACACCCTCGGGCACGCAATCGAGCATGCTGAGCGCTATAAATGGCGGCATGGTGCTGCGATTTCAATCGGGATGGTCTTTGCGGCCGAGTTATCGATGCTCTCTGGCAAGCTCTCAGAGTCTGACGTGAACAGACATCGTTCCATTTTTGAATCTCTCGGGCTACCAACCACTTATCGCGCAGACCGCTGGAATCAATTGCTGGACACCATGCAGCGAGATAAAAAGTCAAGGGCTGGTGCGTTGAGGTTTGTTGTTCTCGACAAAATCGGAAAGCCTGCGATTTTGAATGCCCCCACGCCAGAGCTTCTATTTACTGCATTTCAGTCGATTGTGGAATAGCGTGTAACTATGCCAGACATTTATGTACTAAACGGACCGAACCTGAATTTGCTAGGTTCGCGTGAGCCTGAGATCTACGGTTCGATGACCCTGTCAGACATTGCGCAGTCTGTCACCAGCACGGCGAACAAGCTCGGCAAGAGCGTTGAGGTGCTACAGACCAACAGTGAAGATGAACTGATTGGCTGGATCCATCGGGCAATGACGGAAAAGGCCAGTATTGTTCTGAATCCTGCGGCTTTCACTCACTACAGCTATGCACTGCGGGATGCATGTGCGGCATTTACTGGTGCCGGTCTAAGGCTTATCGAAGTACACATCACCAATCCCCACAGTCGCGAAGAGTTTCGACACAACAGCGTGATTTCGGGCGTTGCAACCGGTGTAATTGCAGGTTTCGGTCTCGATAGTTACCTGTTGGCTCTTGAGCAGCTGTCACGCGACTAGAATTTGCAAGGTTCTTAAGGAGAATAATGGCAACCTCAAATGATCTAAAAAACGGCATGGTGCTGCAAATCGAAGGACAGCTCTGGAGCGTCATTGAATTTCAGCATGTGAAGCCTGGCAAGGGTCCAGCCTTTGTTCGCTCCAAACTTCGCAATGTACTCAGTGGCAAGGTTGTTGACAAGACCTTCAACGCCGGCGTCAAGATTGAAACAGCAAATGTTGACCGCAGAGACATGCAGTATTTGTATAACGATGGCTCGGGCTATGTATTTATGGACACCACCAACTACGACCAGCTAACGGTACCGGCCGAGGTTGTCGGGGATGTGGCTAACTTCATGCTTGAAAATCAAATGGCAACAGTGGCGCTGCACGAGGGAGCTGCCCTCTACGTTGAGTTGCCACCTTCGGTTGTTCTTGAAATTACCTACACCGAGCCAGGACTGCAGGGCGACCGCTCAACCGGTGGCTCTAAGCCGGCGACCCTAGAGACCGGATACCAGATTCAGGTTCCGCTGTTCATTGAGAACAACACCAAGGTCAAGGTTGACACTAGAACTGGTGACTATCTGGGACGCGTGAGCGAGTAGTTGAGTAGCCGTAGCAAATCCCGTAAACGCGCCCTAGATGCTCTTTACGCCTCAGAACTTCGTGGCGGCAAAGCACTGGAGTTACTTCAGGAGACGGCCAGTGGTGTTGCCGACAGGCAGAATCAACAGGCAATCTTTGACTATGCCGAATCGATAGTCACTGGGTTTATTGCCAATCAGGAAATTATCGACAACGAGCTCAGGCAGCTTGCTGATGGCTGGACGCTAGAAAGAATGCCCAGCATTGACAGGGCGATCCTAAGGCTTGGGGCCTGGGAGATTCTTTATAACTCCGAGGTTCCTAACGAGGTTGCGATAGCCGAGGCTGTTGCCCTCGCTTCAGAATATTCCACAGATGATTCGCCAAAGTTCATAAATGGCGTGCTAGCTAGGTTGGCAAAGGGGAGCCAGGCACTCTAGGGTGCTATGATTTAGACAAATGTCCTTTAAATTCGTCCTGCGAGGCGAAGAAGGAGAAGCCCATGGCTGATCGAATAGTCCTATCTGAACCTGACATTCTCAGGGCGCTGACGCGAATCGCTCACGAAATAATCGAGTCAAATTCC
>Ga0213868_10001767_pt1 | contig 20894 bp, 27 predicted proteins | sample PICome_9_FD_160087 | JGI IMG/M metagenome (GOLD analysis project Ga0213868, IMG submission 160087) | Coastal seawater microbial communities near Pivers Island, North Carolina, United States - PICO127 | ecosystem: Environmental > Aquatic > Marine > Coastal | place: USA: North Carolina...
CGACTTTAATTCTCCCAACACAAAATCGACCGTGGTTAGTTTGCCCTAAAACGACTTTAATTCTCCCAACACAAAATCGACCGTGGTTAGTTTGCCCTAAAACGACTTTAATTCTCCCAACACAAAATCGACCGTGGTTAGTTTGACCTAAAACGACTTTAATTCTCCCAACACAAAATCGACCGTGGTTAGTTTGCCCTAAAACGACTTTAATTCTCCCAAAATGACCTAAAACGACTTTAATTCTCCCAACACAAAATCGACCGTGGTTAGTTTGCCCTAAATCGACTTTAATTCTCCCAAAATGACCTAAAACGACATTAATTCTCCAAAACTGATTTTTTTTCATTCTCTAGTAAGAAAAAGCTCTACCTACAATTACCGAAGAAAACAAATCCCAGAAATCATGGAACGTTATGGAGAAAAATGGTCGAAAGGGGAGGAAGGAGCTCTTATTATGAGTTATCTCATAAATAAAGATAATATCTTTACTCTTTCTAGAACAATGAAACGAACCAAAGTAGCAATTGTTCTTCGTCTGATGAAACTCAGAATTATCAGACAAGTTTATCAAGCTAGAGGGTTTGATGAACTTGAAAACTACGATAAGAGTCGCCTTGTCAGTCATTAATCTAACTATAAAAACCAAAAAATAACAAAAACCAAACAAAAATATACTAAAGTAGTTTAGTATATTGTAATCATAAATACACAAGAAATATCCTTGTAAACTGAATTTTTTTCATCGATTTTGTAAAAGAAACACTTACGTAAATGCTTCAAAGTTCGAATTCGTTCAACTGTTAAAACTGAAAATTTTTCATTCTCTAGTAAGAAAAAGCTCTACCTACAATTACCGAACGAAATAAACTGAATCAATTTCATCTTCTGTAAGAGAAAATCAATCAACAACAATGGCTTCTTCCACAGTTTTCGATCTTATTTCTGTCAGTCTTGGCAAGTCTCTTGAGACTATCATCATCCCGAACTTCGTTGCTGTTGCTGTTGCTGTTGCATCTGAATTTGGAGACGAACCTCCTTCAAAGGATTCTATGAAAATTCTTTTTGAAGGCGCTTTCAAGAAGGCTCTTTCCAATCCTGGTAATAAAGTTTCCACGAAGTCTCCAAAGTCTCCAAAGTCTCCAAAGTCTCCAAAGTCATCTGACAAGAAAGAGAAAATGACTCCAAAACCAAAGGTTAAGAAAGCACCAACACCAAAACCTCAATGGTTGTCTCTCAATGATATGAAGGAACAACTCGTAGATAAGAAACATTTTTACTGCGGATTTGTTGCTGACAGAGGTCCTAATAAAGGTAAATTTTGCGGAACAATTCTTACTGAAGAACACAAGAACTGTGGAAATTTAACAAACGACGGTTGGACTTCTCATACACCTGATGAGGAATTCAGTATCGTCGGCGATGGTTGCAAGATGCGTTGCAAAAAGTGCTGGACTAAGGGAAAAAATGGTTGTTATCGCAAAGAAGGCGCAGCTGAGAAAATGTACTCTGAAGAATTTAAAACTCAGAGAAAAATTGTCAATGACCTCCCCGAGGTCCCTGAAGTACCTAATGATGATATCATAGAGCCAACCGAAGAAGAATTAATACAAGCTCAGAAAACCAACGACGAAGAAGAAGAATTAGAGCAGATGTCTGATTCTGACAATGAAGAAGACAATGAGGAAAAAACGGAGGATATCCTTGACGGTCTTCTTGACAACGATGGTCCTATTATAGATAGCATTTAAATAAAACCAACTCCAAAAAATAACAAAAATAACAAAAATAACAAAAATAACAAAAATAACAAAAATAACAAAAATAAAATATACTAAAGTAGTTTAGTATATTGCAAATCTCTAAACTTTGAGAAGTCTTGATTTTGTTGAGAAAATTTTCTTACAAAACTGAATTTTTTTCAAAAAATTTGAAAGAAAACATACACTTCTAAAACCATGACTACTCTCGGCTACACTCTGCTCGAACATCAACGAGAACATGTTCAGTGTCTTGTTGATAAGTTCATACAGTATAAGTCCATGATCGATCTATCTTTGATGGGGCGCGGAAAGACTTATACTACATCGTATGCGGCAACTGTGATGAAAGCTATTGTTGTGGTTGTATGTCCTGCCAGCGTAGAGACAAAGTGGAAAGAGATGAAAACACAGTTCAATGCTCCTATCTGGAAGGTTATCTCGTACGAAAGTTTACGCGGGGTCAAGAACAAGCAACCAAAACACGGACTGCTGAACAGAAGTGACAAGCAAAACAGACGAGGTGTATTCACTTCGTTCAAAGTCACCGAGGCTCTGTCGTCTGTTACCAAGGATCACAAGGTTCTGTTTGTCTTCGATGAAGTACAGAAAACCAAGAACAAGTCTGCAACAGCGAAAGCTTGCATTGCGATTGCATCTCATGCCTGTGCAAAGGAGAAATCCAAAATTCTTCTTCTGTCTGGCACACCGATTGATAAGAAAAATCAATCGATTAACTTGTTGAGAATGATGGGACTTATCACGAGCAGTATGCTTGCATACACGGACAAGGAGACAGGCGTAATAAGACCTGTGGGTTTTGGAAAACTGCGTCGTACTTGTCTAGAACTTAACCCTGTTGTTACTCTAAGACTTGAGGATAATTACAATCTTGCGAAGAGAACAACAGATTATCCAAAAATTTGTTACGATATGTTCATTGATATTGTACTCAAATATCTCAGTTCGAAGATGCCCGATGATGTGATGACGCACAAGTTGAATATTCGCAATCGTTACTTTAACTGTACCGACGAAGAGAGACTTGATATCGAGAGCCATATCAACGATATGAAGGGCATGTTCAATCATACACAGACTAGACTTCGGCGAACTGATATCAACACATTTGGTGCCATACAGAAGGCATTGTTAGGAATTGAGAAGGCAAAAGTTGGTATCATTTCTCGCAACGCACAGAAGGTGCTTCTCGGCAATCCAACGACGAAAGTATGTATTATGGTCAATTTCACAGAACCACTCAAAAAATTGGCATTGTTACTTGGACAATTCAATCCAGTTGTTATCAACGGAGCTGTTCCAAAACATAAGAGAATGGAAATGTTGGAAGAATTCCAAAGAGATAACGACACATCACGTCTTGTCATAGCAAACATGGATGTATTGTCTACCGGAATTGACTTAGATGATAAGTTTGGTGATAGAAAGAGATATGTGTTCGCATCCCCTAACTACAAAACAATGGTCATTCAACAGATGACATACAGATTTCTGCGTGCAAATACACAGAGCAACACAACGATCGACTTTGTTTACGGGAACTGTAAAGTGGAAGAATCAAGTATGCTGAGCTGTCTGAGTAAAAAAGCCTGTACTATGCGAGATGCATGTCTAGATAGTAAAAATGAAAACGTTATCTACCCCGATCAATATCCCAAGATAATATGTTAAATAACAAAAAAAACAAAACTAGAGTCAAAACAAAACTGAAATTTTTTCATCCTCTAGGATGAAAAAGCTTATCCTACAAATATCCAAACAAAAACTTTACAAAATGTTTTCCTATCCACTGACTTTTAAGTCCGAAGGCGAACATGTCGATCATATTAAGAACAATCAAAAGTTTTATCGAGATGTTCTTGATATGAAAGATTCAAGCGAAGAACTTGAACTTCAAATAAAGAAGAATTCTGATATGAAAGACTTGATAGATCAGATGAATGGTAAGTTAAAGATTGTTGATGATGAAAAAAGAAAACAAGACGAAGAGCTTAAAAAGACAAAAGAATTACTGGAAAACACAACGAAACTAGAAGAACTTCTTAGTAAGAAAAACACTGGTGTTAGTGTTGTTTATAAAGGTGCTTGTGACGAGAAATATGTGGAAATTGTCTTGAAAGAAGTTGCTGGGGATACTTATACCGTTGATAACGGAGATGGAACTAAAAAGATGGATGTTAGATTGATAAGAAATGATGGTTCATATACTATTGGGATAGAGTGCAAGGATAAAGAAACTGTCTCTAAAGCAGACATTGAAAAATTTAGACGCGATAAAGTTAAGAACAAATTTCATCGCAGTATCTTTATCAGTACAACTCCAATCAGAAATGTTATAGACGAAGAAAACCAAGTTAAGATAATTGGAGACGAAATGTGGATTGTTACAAATGATCATATCTTCCTTGCAGCTGTAATGAAACTGTATCTTGCTAATCTGGAATACGAGAAAGACAGAGTATTTGATAAGAAAATCATCTTTGATAACATTATTGATACATACAACACTTGGCAAGCAACAAAGAAACAGAATCTCAAATTAGACCAATCGTTCTTGAGATTATTGAATCTTACTCCAGATTTCGAAACTCTTGTTAAGGGTCATCTGTATCTTGGGATAGCCGCCAAGTTCAAAGCTGGAAAAACTCCTTATTAATGTTAGATGAATGTCTTAAAAATAATAAAAAACAAAAAAATATACTAAAGTAGTTTAGTATATTCTCAAAAGTCAAATATTTGGTCTCTCGTCGTGTAAGAAACCCCCATTTGTTTTTTCTAGTTTTATGATAAGAAATTGTAGTTTAAAACTGATTTTTTTTCATCCTCTAGGATGAAAAAGCTCTATCTACAATTACTGATAATCTTCAGTCTTTGAACTTTAAAAACGAATTTACAACTCAAACCGATAACAAAAAACTCCATTCTCTACAACCATGAGTCCAAACATCATTGCTTTCGGGTTTAAAGGTCTTCCTCTTGTTCATATAAGTGAAAATTACAAAGGAACCGAACAATCATCTTTGAGATCGAAGGTCAAGAAATCTTTCTTGAAATACGGAAATGTAAGAAATCTCTACATCAATTTAGATACTGGTAATGGTCATGTTTTTATCGATATCTCTTCGTCAACGTCCGAAGAAAAATCATCAATCTATAAACTTCGAGATACCATTTTCGATTCTCCTATGGGGATGATAAAGATTTCATGGGAACAACCTTTACATAATATGAAATCAGATTTCGAGCGCTTTCTTCCTTACAAATCTTGGTTATTCAATCATCATGATGGTACATATGCTGAAATCAAAGCAAGACACGATGAAAAACTCAAAATCGACCAAACGATAGATATGCTTCAATATCAAAACTATCTCCAAGAAGTAGAGTTTGAGGGAGAACAAGAACAATGGGGACTTCAATGTGGTATAGACGAAATTCTTACAAGTTGTTCTCCAGAATATTTAGAATATGAAAACACTATAATCGAAACCAGGAAGAGGAAGTACGACGAAGCTCTTATTATCCCTTATGAAGATTTTGAAAGTTCAGACGATGAAGATTTTGAAGACTATGAACTCGTAGAATCTTTCTCTCCGGTTTCTGGAAAGACCAACTTTTCAATCGAAGAGGTTTCTGAACATATTAGAATGTTAGGTGTTACAACCGGAAAAACCGAACTCTCAATCAAGGAATTGACACATTATTTCGGACAGAAAAGAGAGTACAAGAAAATTATTAAACAAAAAAATGTTTTATCTTCTACTGACCTTGAAGTAGAATTTCCAAAACTTTCGTTGTAAAGATAAATATAAGAAACAATAAAATACAAAACAAAAAATATACTAAAGTAGTTTAGTATATTAAAGGAAAATTTAACAAAATGGATTGCGAAGCTTGTAATATGGTTTCTAAAGGTCAAGTAAATGTAACAGAGGACGACCATTACGGCGGATGTATCCCGTGCTGGGTAGAAACTGAAGATGTTTGGTCTATTCTTTCTAAACCACATCATATAGATGAAGTAGAAAGAGATCTTGACATTTTAGATATAGATTCTGATGTATCTGAATAATTATAATTTTATAAAATTTATTTTTATAAAATGCACCACCATGTACTAGAACCACAAGATCAAAACGTCGAATACAGAGAAACTACATTAAACCTTAGTATCAGAGATATGAAAGGAGAAGATGCAGACATTCTCGTAGAAGATCTATCAGAAAAGGATAAAGAACACATGCTAAACTTTGTTAAAGAAACTTTGAGGGGAGTTCATGAAATGCACGAAAATATACTTGTGAAAGATATAAAAATGGAAGACGGAGAATTTAAAATGATGATAGGAAATACACTTAAAGATGAAGATTTTAACATTACTTCTGAACTTATTAATGAGTATTTTATGTCAGAAACTATACAGAAAAAAATTCCAAAAATTAAAGAAACCCAATATAAAGTAATGATTGATATCGAATAACCTAATACCCAACGTTCGATATATTTATTAGACGAAATATAGAGATAGATGAATCTGTAACAAAATCTACATATCCAGGATATTGTATTTGAATAGGTTCTAGTCTACTAGTAAAAAATCTACCTGTTTTTTCTTCCTCAACAATCAATATATCATTAAGTTTATATAGTTCTCTTAATTCTTCGTAATTATCTATATCAAAATCAACTTGTCTGTTAAACATTTTGAGAAAAGACCCAGAATCGACTTTAATTGTGTGCGCCATTTTTTCTTAAAAAACTAGCTATAAATTCATTTTTGTAATAATCACAGAGAAACAACTGTTGGTAAGAGATTTTAAGACTATCAAATAAAAAAGATAATAATATATTTTAATAGAGATTTCTATTAAAATGTTCCCCTTTCTACCAGAAGAGTTAGAAAGAATGATATGGACACAATTTCGTTCAAGATTTGTATTTAGACAAATTAGAGACAGGAAAACTATTTGGTGTAGTCCGTCGAAAAATCTACTTGTCTTAACACGGGAAATAGGAGCTATACAGGTAAGATGTACAGATTTTGAGAGAATTCTACACAAGGGTCATATGAAATGGTACTACGATAATCTGTACTACCAACCATGTTTGAGGGAATTATGTATAAACTGTGTGAGGTATGGGTTTCCTTGCGAATCGGCAGTTCATATTGGAAATATGTCTGACAAAATGTTAAAGAATTGGAAATTTTAAATATAGATCACAAGAGTATCTACGAGTTCATATTCAGGAAAGGTTTCGAAGAAGAAGAAACTTTTTGATGTGTTTTCTACAAATTCTTTGGCGTCTGAAGGGTCTTTAAATAGAAGATACGGTTCGTAAGAAGATGGAATCATATCATAAGGAGGTTCTGTGTATTTCTTGTACTCGTTAATGAATACAATATTAGTATATGTATCTTTGTTTTCATCTAAAAAAATTTCGATATTTTTATTCTTATAGCCACAAAAAATTTCCTTGTACTTCTTTACTTTGTCATATTCTCTTTCTGCAAGAATCTTGTGATGTTCCGAAATATATCGATGGTCCAAAAATTTCCCGATTCTTCGTAAAAGTTCTTTTACCCATTCTTTTTTAAAGGTATTGGTATATTCGTCCATTTTTATTAGATTATTTCTAATACAAATTCACATTTTGTACTCTACCCCTTTTTCGTCTCTAGGTTTTTTACCTATACATATATTGTATATGAATCGAATAATTAAAATCTGCCAAAAAATCTGTAATCCAAAATTTACCACCAAGAAGAAAATAGCAACTTGTTCGTCCACCCAACAATCATAAAAATATACACTTAAAGTCAATTTTTTATGTCTAAAAATTTCGTTTAATATATTATAGTTAAGTATTATACGTGTAGGTATCCATGATATTACAAAAAACGATAAAGACACATTGGATAGGGCCATGTATCGTTTATCTAAATTTACTTCGTAAATTTTGTTCATTGTCTTTGCAACGTTTAAGAAAATATCAGCAAAATCGTGAGACAGAGCAATAATAACGCCTACTCGAGAAAATCTATATATACTTACAGTTAATAAAACTAGAGTTGAAAGATGATGGGTTAGAAATATATTGTAATCTTTATTTGATTTATCCATATGTAATATCTGAACTATGTATCTTATAAAGTAGAAATAATAGTAGATATAGACAGACCATTCAAATTCGTACTCCCAAATCATACCCAAATCATACAGCCATTCTCGGTTTCCGAAAGTCAAGAAACCTCCGATAAAAAAAAATGTATGTTCTGCTACTAAAAATAAAGGTTTTTCTATCTTGTCTTTATATGGAGTATATGACGCAATATTCCTTATACAATCTTTTAAATAAGTCACAGCTATTTCAAATAGTTTATAAACCATTTTAAAAGGTATAAATTTTAAACGATAATTATATAAAATGTGTTGTAAAGAATGCGGTGGAAAAAAACATACTTCAAAAACTTGTCTATCAAAATATAAAGATATAATGAGAACAGAGACAAATGTAGAATGTTCTATTTGTTTGTCTAAAGTAAACAAACCCAAATGCAAAACTTCTTGTGGACATATATTCCATATTACGTGCTTAAAACAATGGTTAAAATCTAATGTAACTTGTCCAAACTGTAGAAAATCTATTAATAATAATAAAGAAGAAGTTCTTATTATACTAATCGATGCTATAATCGAAAGAATAGAGGAAATCGACGATAATTATCTTTTAGCAAGTCCTAATATGGTTGAAGATGTTATAGAATCGTACTTTGAAAATGAAATTTTAATTTAAAGTAAAAATCTAAAAAATGACTACAATGCAAACTTTCGAATCAGCCATCAAGAACTTTCTTTCTTTGAATGTTCTTAAACCTCTAGCAGAAGTATCTGTAGCTAATCAGGGTTTCAGTACAGAACAACTTGTTGAGAAATTTATTGAAACTCTAGATTTACCCTTAGTTGTTCCAGAAGCCAAAGGAGTTACAAGAAAGCGTTCTCCCAAGAGTTCTTCCCCAAAATCAGAACAACAATGGTTAACTTATGAAAAATACTCAGAAGAATGTGATGAACATTTTTTATGCGGTTACGTCCAGACGCGCGGAAAATTTAAAGATCACTATTGTGGTGTTGTTCTTGACAAAACAAACGTTGTCAGCTGGACTAAAGAAACAGGTTTTACAGAATCTTCCCCACAAATTGAACTTCAAGAGGTTGATAATAAACGCAACGAAATGAGATGTAAATTATGTTGGTCTCGCGATCCAAAGACTTCAGAATTCAAGAGAAAGAAGGGAAGAGGAGACAAGTTGATTTCAGAACACAAAGGAGACATCGTTGCCCCTAATGTTATAGCAGGAGTATCTGTTCCTGATAATGAAAGCCTTATGGGGTTTTTGAGCGGAAATAGTAAAACATTTATATCACCAACTCGTGCAATGGAATCTCCGAAGAAAATTATTCGAGCAAAGAGATACCCTGGTCTTGCTAGAAACGAAGAATATAGTCACGTTGTTCCTAATCCAGAACACCATGATATGTCTTGGTTGATTCGAGCAGATTCTGATGGTCAAGTTGTTATTGGGAAGTTTGAAACAGAAATGACGCCTACTAGAATTTTTGAAGCCGATTATCTTGAAGATTTGGTGCCTTTGGATCAAGAAGATATCAAAAAATGCAAGGAGTTTAATATTGAATACCGTGTTTATGAAAAACCACAGGACGACGATATGGGTATCCCAGTAGTTCATGAAAGAGAAGACGACACGACTACGATGCAAGATATTCCAGATGTCCCTACGTTAGAAATTGACGATTTACTAAATAATATGACTCTATAAAATGGTAAGCTATGATACAGAAGCGGTTTTGATAAATGTGTTTGGAGATGAATGGGGAGGGGGAGAATTATGGGATTTATATGAATCTATAAGCAATCCTAAACAATTTTTTTCTATTTTTGTATATATTTTCTCTGTCATGTTTTTGATACTTCCTGGTATTCTATATCTGGTAATTTATTTTATAGAAAAAGATAAGAAAGATATTTCTACTAAAAAAAAGAAAGAAGTCGGACATTATATATTTTTAGGTTCAGGTTTAATCCTTCTTGGTATAATTATTATAGTGGGATATCATTTCTTGTAATTTATATCGTAAAGATATAAATTATTCATTTATACATATCAAAAGTAGGATTCATAAAGGTGTCTGAATTTTTTGACTCCAATCTATTTTCTCTCATCACACGGCGTTTTGTTCTAACATCGTCTAATTTTTGTCTAAATTGACTTCCCTTTTCTTGTACATATTTTCCAGCTCTTGTGTTATAATAAACCCACATAACAGAACCAACCAATGCTGTAAGCGAAAAGATGGCCATAACATAGAGTTCCCATGGTTTCTTACTTGTGTCAAATCTGTTATCAACAGCCATAAGACCAGCCAAGACAACAGTTAATAAGACAACAGTTAATAAGACAGTGAGCCTAGAGTGTGCTGTCAAAAGAAGCACTGCGAGACCAAAAACACCTGCTCCTATCAAAAGAATACGTGTATCTTTAAGTTTCTTGCTCTCCCAGTTTGCTATCATATCGAAAGAAACGACAGAAACAAATAAAGAGAAAGCAAAAATTATAGCAACATACTTCCAATTCCATTCTAAATTAAAAATCTCCATTTTATACTAATAAAAAAATTAATAAATTTCTCTCCAAGTCATTGTAACTGTTACATTTGTTTCCACATCTTTAAGTTCCGTAACTTTAACAACAAAAGCGTCAGAAAATGTGGAACTAAAGTTTTGAGAAATGAAATTTTTCTTAGCATCGCTTGGCGACGAAGAATTATACGAAGAGAATGTATTTTTCTTTTCAGTAGAAGACTGAACGAAACCAGTTTGTATAACTTCTTGTGTAGATGTTGGATCTATAGTACAATCATCAACGTACTGAACTCCACTTTCATCATTTACAGAAGTGGTAGTAGTTCCTGTTATAGAAGCCGTGGTTCCCTCTCCGTTTACTTTTATAACTTCGTATTTAACATTAGAACCGTCGGAAAATACACCTACATCCAAAAGTCTTATAAACATTCTATTTGGTCTATTTTTGAATGAGTTTTTGAGTAATATACCTATAACATTAGAGCTATCATTATCCAGAGTCACAGGGGTTGAAACAACTGAAAAATCTCTGCCGGCTTCACTATATCCTCCTTCGGAAATTACGGTTCCGCATATCTGGTCAAAATTACAAGAACGATTAGAACTTATGTTTTCAATCTCGCATCTTAACGGAAGATTTGGATTTGACATAAACACCTTATCAAGGATATCAGAATTATAGAATGTATGACATAAAACATACTCGTCTTCGTGAACAAAACCACACCGCACTCTCCCTACACCCAGCCATTGCATGTCAAACCAACTAAGTTGGGTTTTTGATATATCTATAGTCCAGTTACTGCTTCCTTTTCCATTTAATCTATCTCCGTTCCAATCAGCTTGTTTTATAACTCTTTCTTTTGCTTCTCCGGTTACAGAACTGCGTATCGCAAATTTTAATACGCCATTTTCGTCTTCTTCAAAGTAAATACCATCTTTGTCGTCAAAATAACCTGTTTTCTTACTTACCCCTTTACAAGTTTGTTTTAATACAATAGTACTCATAATAAGTTGACTCTTGCCAGGCATGTAATGATGATACATCTTAGATTGATGTACCGCTCTGCTACCATTAGTATCTGTCACAGAGAGTTTTACAGACGATTCGTTGGGGTTGTGAACAATTGTTCCTCCCTTAAATTTATAGTTGAGCATATCTGGGTTGTCTCCATATACATGTGTATAGTCACCTAAAGTAAAAGGGTTTGATATTCTTACTCTTTGAAAGGCGTCGGTACTCCCGACATTCTGTGTTATGAGTTTTGCTTGAACTTCGTTACTTTCTTTATAAAGTAAATGAGTAACTATAAACATTAAGACAGTTATAATAACAACCCCGATTATATAAATGTGATCAAAATAATCTTCTACCATTTTAAAATGCAAGACAATTTAATTAAAGGTTTATTTTTTGGAGGAGGATTTGGTGTTTTGATAACTTATGTTTTCTTACATATTACTGGAACGTTATCTAAACTTGCTATTGTATTTCCACCTATGACATGGAAAATTTGGACATTTTCGATGCTTATAACCACAGCTTCTGTTTTGGGAATATATTCTCATTTCTCTTTCAAACAGAGAATGACAGACTGGAAGCGTAACTTGTTTATAGTATCGACTTGTATCTTCTTAGGGAGCGCGATGTCATGGTCCCTTGCGGTGGAGTACATAACACATAACAAGACAAACACAGACCTGGAAAGATTACCATTAATCTTCACAGCTTTAGCAACTATTGGTATTCTTGTCTCTGTCTCTTATTCTACAGATAACTGGTTACTGATTGCTGCTGCTTCTATTGTAGTTTTTCATCATCTATTTTTTGATGCTATGATATGGGCAAATATGCATGAAAAATCAAAAATTATTACTGTATAAAATGCCATATGCAATAAAAAAGGTAAAGGGAGGTTTCAAAGTTGAAAAAAAAGGAGGAGAAAAAACAAGTACAGGAAGAAGATATTTTTCAGATAAACCTCTGACAGAAGAGGGAGCAAAATCTCAAATAAAAGCATTACATGCTTCTGAAGGTAGAAAGACAATATCTCCGACAAGGAAACGTTTAAGTTCTCCTAGACGCTGTGTTAAGTCGCCTACTCGTAAATACAAACCAACATCTCCAGGCAGGAAAAGAAAAAAACAAGTATCACCAAAACCTAAAAGAAGACATTCTAGTCCAAAATATAAAAGAAAATAATTTAGTATTATAAAATGATTAATGAAAAGAAAGTTTCTAAAGATTCCTATAAATGGGGTCATGTTGGTGTTATTATATACCACTCGTTGACCGCTATAGTATTGATTGCTACACAATATATGCAGAACACATTTGGGTTCAATTCTAGAAACGTAGTGATAGTTGTTTCTATTATTTTGCTTATTGTATCGCTTTTGTCTATTTTGCCTATCACAAAAGATTACGACAGAATTGTTATTGAATAATTTTAAAAGATAACCTTTTAAAATGACGGTAGAAGTTGTCTTTTCTCATTCGGGTAGTATGTTTGCTTATTATCTAGGTATAGCAGAAGTTCTTCAAGATTATGACTTGACAGATGTTATTTTTAGCGGAACTTCTGGAGGAGTTTTTCCTTGTATTTTATTAAACTCTAAAAATTGTATTAGAGAATTCTTTGATCAAATACTAGAGTATGTTAAAGATTCTAGTGGTAGCTGGGAACATATCATCAGAGACTTCTTAAACAAATATCTGTCACAACAAGATGTAGAAGCAAATCAAAACAAGTTTATGTGTAAACTTACAAAACTTAACAATTTTCTACTACCAGAAAAAGTTGTCGTGAGCGACTGGAAAGACAAAGAAGACTTTGTAGAATGTATAGTGTCAGCCTGTTATGTTCCGATTATGTGTGGAAATAAATTTTACATCGAATATAGAGATCAAAAAATAATTGATGGTTTCTTTTCTGGAACTTCTAATACACCTGTAACAAAAAATAAATTTATTCTATTTCATCCTAATAAATGGAGATACATAAATCCTAGTTGGATGTTGCCCTCAAAAGATACCGTATGGTTGAAATCTTTGTATCAATTAGGTTATAACGATGCATTGGAAAATATTAAAGATATTAAGAAAGTTTTAAAACAGAATAAAGAAAAAGAATTAAAAACAGGAAATGATTCGATTTGATAGAATTAGCGAACACGCAAAACTCCCTGTAAAAGGCACTCCTTTATCGGCAGCTTTTGACCTTTACTCTGCCGAAAAAACGGTAGTTAATTCCTTTTCAAGAAAACTTGTATGTACGGGTTTAAAACTTTCATTTTGCCCAGAATATATGTATCTTCGTATTGCTCCACGCTCAGGACTAGCTGTTAAAGGTATTGATGTAGGGGCTGGTGTTGTTGACTCTGATTATAGAGGAAAAGTAAAAGTATTACTTATTAACAATACAAAAGAAGATTTTGTCGTAGATACAACCGACAGAATTGCTCAAATGATCCCTGAGGCTATTATTCCTTATACAAAATGTATAATCAACGGGGAAGAGAACACCACAGATTCTCCATTCTTAAGAGAAGAACGAGGAGAAGGAGGTTTTGGTTCCACCGACTAAATTATTTAAACAAATATTTGTTTAAATGAAGCGCGCCTTAGACTTTTCTGATGTTCTTATTGTTCCAACAAAAACAAGTATAGGGTCTCGAAAACTAGTAACTTTAGAAAAAACTTTTAAATTCAAACACAATCCTCAACAATTAACATGCTTGCCTGTTATGGCGGCTAATATGGATACAGTGGGAACTATTGCTGTTATGAAAGTTCTTGCAGAGAATAATATGTTTACCTGTTTACATAAATTTATAACTTTGAAAGAATTTGAAGATAATAAAGTTTTCTTGTCTGAAAATTTAGATAATTTTGCTGTTTCTATTGGGTTCAATAAAGACGAGATATCCAGACTAATAGAAATAGACAAGATTGTGAATTTCAAAGTTATCTGTATAGATATAGCTAACGGATACATTGAAGACTTTGTTGTTTTCTGTTCAAAGGTAAGGGAATCTTTTCCATATAAGATAATAATAGCTGGAAATGTTTGTACTGCAGAAGGAGTGGAACAGTTAGTTGTTGATGGAAAAGTAGACGTTGTAAAGTGCGGAATAGGAGGAGGAAGCGCTTGTACCACTCGTATCAAAACAGGTATAGGTATGCCTCAGTTTTCATGTGTCTTAGAATGCTCTAAAAAGGCCCGCGAATTAGGAGCTCATATGATCAGCGATGGTGGTATAACATGTCCTGGTGATCTGGCAAAGGCTTTTGGGACAGGAGCAGATTTTGTTATGGTAGGCGGACAGTTTGCTGGTCACGATCAAAACCCAGGAGAAATTATAGAAGAGAACGGGAAAAAATATAAGGCTTTCTACGGAATGAGTTCGTCTCATGCTATGAAAAAGAACTACGGTGAGAAAAAATCATACAGAACATCTGAAGGTAGATATATCAAAATACCTTACAAAGGTTGTCTTTCTGAAACGATAGAGGACTTCTTAGGTGGCCTAAGAAGTACTTGTACTTATGTTAATTGTAGTAATATAGATGAAATTCTTTCAAAAGTTGAGTTTGTTAGAGTTAATCAGCAGTATAATAGAAGTCTGGTAAGTTAATCTTTAACTATTTTACCACACGCAATTCGTTTACCAGCATTACCGGTTCTCAAACTTTCCTTATCTCCTCCTTTTCCTAAATCGTCTTCGTCTTCGTGTATAACAACACTTCTATTCAAAATACTATGTTCTCCGCTTAATTTTACTAACAAGTCTGTAAAACTGGTTTTACAAACTCCATTCTTATCTACTTCAATGTTTCCAAGATCGCCTACGTGTCTGTGTTCTCTATCATCATTTGGTCCTCCGTGTGTGGCTTTGAATGGATTGTAATGAGCACACAAACTTCCACATCCCTTGTCAACTGTTCCTTTTTCGTGAATATGAAATCCGTGTTTTCCTTCTTTGAAACCATACACGTCTATTATGATTTGTGTTTTACCCTGTTTTTCAATAAACCTGATGTTTCCATGATTTTTAATTTCTGCTATTGCTTCCATATCATCAAATGGTTCTATTATACCCCAATCCATTTTATTAAGAAAAAGATTGTGTAGGAATTTCTAAAAAACTTGTCGACGTTAATTCTTTTATGTCTCTGGAATTCGTACACAAACATAGTAAATGTTTTTGTTTGATATATGGGTCGCATTGTATACTATTTCAGTCCATTTTGAAACGAAAATTTAATGAAAAATATCTCAAAAAACGATAATCGCGATTACAACGCGATCTTACACCTTTTTACATTTCAAACGCCGATTTAATATAAAATTGATACTAAGTAAACTTATTTAATTATACACAACAACTACAACTAACATAATGACTGAACTAATCCGTATTCCAAATATTGAAAACTATACTCAGGAAATTATTAATGGAGAACTTATACTTACACCAAAAAAACAATACATGACAGAGAATGAACTTAATATAACGCAGATTACAGGCTCAAAGATTGAAGAATGTTTAATCAAAAAAAAAGAAGAAATCATATCAATAAACACGATTTATCGGTCTGTTTTAGTTGATATATGGAAATCCATGCCATCTCAAAAAATATTACAAACCACTACATTTAATTTTAAATTAACAAATGAAAATGGCGAAAAAGGTTATAAATGGTGCGATGACATCCATATGTCATTTCAAAATAAGGATGCAAGAGGAACACTCAAAGAAATACTTAATATGGTTAAAGTAAATAAATTAACTATTAAGTTGTCTATTAAATTAGAAACAGGTAGAATTGTTCATTTTAAAATAGAATAATCGGCGTTTGAAATGTAAAAAGGTGTAAAATATTAAATATTATTATATAAAATGTATACCCCTGAACAAATATCACTAATTGAATTATTAGACAAGAAAACCCCGTGCTCTCCTGAAAAAATCCGGAACCCGGAAACTAAGAGATGTGTCAATAAAAAAAGTAAAAAGGGAAAAGAAATACTGACAAGATTACAGGTGGTACCATCGTATACGAAAAAACAATTATCAGATACATTAGCTTTAGATATAAAAAAACCTTGTTCGTTGGACAAAATCCGGAACCCGGAAACTAAGAGATGTGTCAATAAAAAAAGTAAAAAGGGAAGAGAAGTGTTAAGAAAAATGGGAACAACTACCCCAAAAGTATCGTCAACAACTACCCCAAAAGTATCGTCAACAACTACCCCAAAAGTATCGTCAACAACTACTATACTGCACCCAGATGGTAAGGATTATTGTTACCCCAATTTAAAAAGTGGCGTAGACGCGATGTTAACTGGTGTACCGTTTGTTTTTGTACCGTATACCAGAAAACAAATATCTTCTATAAATAAATTTCCTATACCTGCAGAGAACGCCAGCAAAGAACAACAAAGACAATCAAGGGAACAAATGTTCCAAGGAGAGGGTTCTGTCGGGGGGCATATTTTCGCAAGTTTACAGGGTAAACAAAACCCGATGGGTATGAACTCTGGAATGGTGAATCGGTACGGGACTGATGTGCATATAATACTTGGTGAAGAATTTTCGACAGAACTAGAGGAGATCTTTCCAGGTCCCCGGTATAAACTTGGTAATAACAGGATGTCATATCGTAAAAAATTCACCGGCGCTGCTAGTAGTTTATCCGACTTGAGTTACCACTGGGAGGGACAACAAACAGGTATTCCATTGGAAGATATGACCGATTATATCGGGTTTATCTGCCCTTGTGGTCAACCTAGAGGGTTTGCCGGTATTTCGTTTATTAATCAAAAATCTCCAAATGATGCGCGCGTACCTTACGCAGAAATAGTTAAAGCCTCGAAAATAGATCGTCTCCAAAATAAGAACAAGGTTAATCGTAATAATAAATTTTTCCTTAAATTGAAACCGGATTTTTGGCGTACCGAAGTTGGTAAGTTAATGTCTCCTGTAGAGACACTTTGTCCGAAGAATCATTACATACTATTCAATACAGCATTACCACACGGCGTTTCGAGAGGAGTTACTGGGGACGAGGAAGGTTATGGCTTATATTTAGACATATTTCGGGAAGAAGAGGCTGCCAAGAAACCACATAACGATTTTTGGAAATTACAAACGAGGCTAGGGAATCTGTTAACAACCCCAAGGACTGCTGGTCATCGTTACCCCCATAAAGGTTACTACGAGGGCGAAACCTATGATATGGAATGGATTGACCATAAAATCTACACGTTTCTACTTCGTTCTATGCCGTCCCATTGGCCTTCAGGAAAAGAGACATTCATTGTACATTCTGCTGCCATGAGAGGTATCGCGGAGAGGGTGAAAGACAGAGACATGTATACGGGAACAACAAAAAGCGGACAGGTACACGGTGTATTTCAGTTTAGATACCCCAAAAACACCGAAATCGAGAGACCTATATTATTGAATCTAACTATACAAAAAATGTGTAATCGTAAGGGATTTGATATCCCTCGCTCGCTTATGGGTAAACGGGTTAAACGAGACCCGTCCTTACTCTCTTATAATTTCGCTGTTCGTTTCGGATTTCCCGACCTCCGAGATTTAGGGATAATTGACGGTGTATCTATGAGACCCGTAGGTACTGTGGCCGACGATATGCATCCATCTGTATAAACTACAGAATTGATAAAACATATATTCTGTTTTAAGACCGAAATCATGAAATACTATTTCTGTATCAGATATTTCTAACTATTTTTTATTTCTTCCAATAGAATTAATTTCTTACTTTCCTTTGCGCCCGTATTCTCAAGAATTCTTTAACTCTTCTCATCTGAAACGTGTGAAACTCGTCTAGTTATTTGAAACGAATGTAAGCAAATATAAAATTTTTTATACTTTATTAAGTATAAAAATGAGATTTATTCATAAAGACGCCAATATATCTCGTCTTATGACAAAGCAAGATAACAAAAATATACACAAAACACTTGGATTTCTAAGTGTATGTAGTTTTATCTATCGTTACGGGTTTATTTATCCTTCTCAAGGAAACCTTGGTTTTGATGGAAGTTTTTTCGACTGGGTTACTATGTCAGTTCATGTTATACTATCTTCGTCGGCTATAATTTTCCATGTACCAAAGAAAAGAATCCCAGACAAACCATTAGTAATATATGAAGAATACAGATTACATGCTATGATTTTTACATTTAGATGTTTCTTTGTATTTCTTTTTTCTATTGTTTTTCCATCGAGACCTTGGTATCTTGTTCCTGCTATAGTAGGTCTACATCATTGTCAAGCAGATATGGTAACTAAAGATTATGGAAGTACTGGCAACACAGCTGTGAGATCAACATCAGAGAGATTAAAAATTAGTGATTTTTACAAGAAAATGTCTTTGTTTTATTCTTTCTATCAGTTTTTAGCAATAGCCTCTCATCTTGTTATGAACGAACGTTCTGCTGATTTAGGTTATAACTCTTTGGTGGCAATTCAATCGTCAGCATTTTTGATGACATTATATAGAAAGAAGATAATAACAGGCAAAACTCACATGTTAGTCTATAGCGGTTGTTTAGTTTTGTCATCTTATCACATTATCAGACTTTTAGATAGTTATACAGTATTTTTAGCAACTTGCGCGTTCATAACAAGAATCAAAACTCCGATTAATAAATACTTAATTTGGGGTGGTTTCTTGTGTCTAAGTCAATTTACGATTTATTGAATTTTCCTACACTCTTTCCCCATTTTATTAAGTTCTTCTGAACATCATCGTTTGAAATTATACAGTTGAAAAAGTACAAATCTCTTTTCGAATATGCTTTATCTAGACAGTCAGATAATTTTTTAACAGATGTAATTGTTTCTATATTTTTCCCTCCAAGAGACTCGAAGAAAGAAGAATAATCCCAATTTTGAAATTTGTTATACTCTCCTTTGTGTATAGCATCTTCGATAACATATCCCTTATTATTTATAAGGAATATAATTCCCTTCATATTATATCTTAGCATAGTTGATACTTCTTGTGCTGTCATCTGAAAAGACCCATCTCCTATGAACAACATAACCATGTTTTTAGGATTTCCTAGATAACACCCTAAAGATGCCCCCAAAGACCATCCTATAGAACCATATTGCATCTGGATTTCAAATTTAGTATTCTCTTTTAACTTCATTCCAAGACAAGTCATCCAAGAGGTTCCAGTCTCTGCTACAATGGTGGTTTCTGAAGTAATATACTTGTTAACAATTTCTGTTAAAGTCTCCAAACAAAATGACTTTTTAGAACTTTTTGTTTTCTCTTTTCTTGAAACCCACATATTTTCTTGTAAATCTCCTATGTTATCTATCATGACGCTATTCTGTGTCTTATTTGTAAAGCCGCATGTGTTGTAATCGTTTAACAAACATCCTAAATATATAACCAAATCAGATTTTGAAACAGCTTCTTTTACTCCTGGGTCGGATATCCCTTCCCAGTATATTCCAAGATAAGAGGAACTTTCTTCGTTATAATATCCTTTAGCATTTGGTAAACAGCAAACAGGACAAGGAAGATCTTCAAAACGACCTAATTGTTTTCCTAATACAATTATGGGATTTTTAGCCTTTTCATATAGACTTTTATCCAGTACAGATATTTCTATCTTTGGTGTTCTTATGTTGGAAATTTTAACATCTCCTATTTCAGAATCGAGAATATTTGACGGTATCTCTATATAAGCGGGTTTTTTATAATGTTTTATATACTTTATAGCCTTTGATAAAAAATAAGGGACCTTTGTTGGGTCTACTACTCTTTTTGAAAATACTGTTATGTTGTTGTAAATTTTCTCTACATATGAAACATCTACTTCTCCTATTGTGTGGTGAAAAACGTGTTCTTTAGATTGCTTTGGTCCGCAAGATATATGTAAAACAGGACAATTTTCTGCATAAGATCCTGCTACACCGTTTATAGCAGACAAACCACCAACCGAGAATGTTGTTACAAAAACCGCAAAATCTGTAGTTCTAGCATAACCATCTGCGGTATAAGCCATGTTTAGTTCGTTAGTGCAATGAATATGTTGGACTTTTGTTTTGTTTATAGAATCCAGTAGTGGTAGATTATAGTCTCCTGGTATAGAAAAACAGGTATCGGTAACAGAAGATATTGTTTCTGAAATGTAACTCTTGACTTTCATTTTAATTTACAAAAAAATGAAATAGTATATGAAAATGAATAGTTAAAAATATTTAACTCATAAAAATGTCGACCAATATAAGTTTCATACAGCGCTATCTGGACGAGGGGAAGATTTTGAAGACTTTGGATGAATATGCAAAGTCTAAGGAAATCGAACTCTATCGCAGATGTTCCCATGAACTCAGCGCTTCGAACAATACAATCAACATTTTTGATGACTGGGTTGATAATTGGATGCCAAA
>Ga0213868_10001768_pt1 | contig 20890 bp, 22 predicted proteins | sample PICome_9_FD_160087 | JGI IMG/M metagenome (GOLD analysis project Ga0213868, IMG submission 160087) | Coastal seawater microbial communities near Pivers Island, North Carolina, United States - PICO127 | ecosystem: Environmental > Aquatic > Marine > Coastal | place: USA: North Carolina...
GGAAGCGAGTGTGCGAGGCGACTTGTTGACCTGCTTGGCATAACTGCGAGGGCGAGGGCCGAAGACGATGCCACCACCGCGCCAGATGGGAGAGCTTGACCGACCTGCACGCGCACGGCCAGTTCCTTTTTGTCGCCAAGGCTTGGCATTCGTAGCGGAGACTTCGCCACGCGTCTTGGTATTCGCGCTGCCTGTGCGGCGATTGGCACGGTAGGCCGTGACGAGATCGTGGACGGCCTGGGAACCTGTGTGTCCCGTCACTACGGCGATCTCGGCTTCAGCCGCTTGATCCATTGTTAAAACTGATCCTGACATGATCTAAATTCCGGCTAGCTCGCCTGGGGCAAAGGTTTCTTGATCGCGGGACGCACAACGACGTAGCCACTCTTGGCACCGGGGAGGGCACCGCTCACGAGGATGACACCATCCTCTTCACGCACTTGAACAATCTTCAGATTCTGGACAGTACGACGGTAGTTCCCGTGACGACCAGGCATCTTGCGGCCTTTCCAAATACGACCAGGCCAAGTGCCACAACCAACCGCACCAGGGCGGCGATGCATCATGGAACCGTGCGACTGAGGAAGACCACCGAAGTTGTAACGCTTCACAACGCCTTGGAAGCCTTTGCCCTTCGTCGTCCCGATGACATCGACCCACTGACCAGCCTCAAACAGAGTCGGCCCAAGATCCTTCACCTCATCACCAGGCAAGGTGTCGTCATTCTCAAAACGAAACTCGCGCACCAACTTCTTCGGCGTGCCTCCGTGAGCAGCGACGTGCCCCTTGGCTGGCTTGTTTAGGCGTAACTCTTTCTGATCATCAAAACCGACTTGAACAGCAGAGTAACCATTCTTCTCAGAAGTCTTGCGCTGAAGAATCTGATTGCCGCTGACATCAACGACCGTCACAGGAACAGCCTTTCCCTGGTCATCATAGACGCGGGTCATGCCTAGCTTCTTACCTAATAGTCCTAAACTCATGGTATGGGATATGAAGGGCGTTCTTAAAGTTAGATCTTAATGGAGATGTCTACACCGGCGGGAAGATTGAGTTTCTTCAACTCATCCACCGTGCGTGCCGTTGGGTCCACAATATCGAGAAGGCGCTTGTGCGTGCGCATCTCAAACTGGTCGGCAGATTTCTTGTTCACGTGAGGTGAACTGTTCACACTAAACTTCTCAATGCGCGTGGGCAACGGGATTGGGCCGGACACTTTGGCGCCAGTTCGCTTCGCGGTTTCCACGATCTCCAAGGTCGACTTGTCGAGGATACGATGGTCGTAGCCTCGGAGTCTGATGCGAATAGTTTGGTTTTGCATGGTTCGAAAGGTTCGATTCTAAATCAAAGAGGGCTTTTTAATACCCGCCTCCATATTGCTCAGTGAGTTGATCGACAACCGCTTGCGGCACCGGCTCGAAGCGGGAAGGCAGCATGGAGTAATCTGCACGACCGCGACTCAGCGAGCGGATGTCTGTAGCATAGCCAAACATTTCCGCCAGCGGAACTTCGGCTTTGACCACACTTAAATCATCGCGGGTCTCGATACTGGCGACGCGAGCACGGCGACGGTTGAGATCGCCCATGATATCGCCCTGAAATTCGTTCGGACAGGTCACCTCAACAGCCATGACCGGCTCTAGCATGATGCTCGAGGCGCTCCGGAAGGCATCGCGCATGGCAAAGATCGCCGCCATCTTGAAGGCCTGCTCCGTGGAGTCCACGTCATGGGAGGAACCATCCAGAAGCTCCACATGAACATCGACCACAGGATGTCCGGCAACGACGCCATTCATCATTGCCTCGCGAATCCCTGTGAAGCATGGATTGATAAACTCTTTGGGTATGTTGCCGCCGACGACTTTGTCCTCAGTGGTGTGCCCCTTGCCACGCTCGTTAGGCGTCACGCGAAGAATCACGTGGCCATACTGACCCTTGCCTCCGCTTTGCTTCTTGAGCACCCCTTCGCCCTTCGCCTCAGCCGTGATCGTTTCTCGATAGGCAATCTGCGGCTTACCCGCGTTTGCTTCGACTTTAAATTCGCGCTTCATGCGATCCTTGAGGATCTCCAAGTGAAGCTCGCCCATACCAGCGATGATCGTCTGACCCGTCTCATCGTCGGTTTTCACGACAAAGGTAGGATCCTCGTCGGAGAGGCGCTGCAACGCAGTTGCCATCTTCTCAGAATCAGCGGTCGTCCGTGGCTCAATCGCCATGGAAATGACAGGCTCCGGAAATGAAGGCGGCTCCAACATGATCCCGCGACGCGAATCACAAAGCGTGTCACCGGTGACTACATTCTTAACACCAACCAGCGCAGCAATGTCACCCGAGTAACAGGTATCGACATCCTTCTGGTCGTTCGCCTGAATCTGAATCAGTCGTCCAACGCGCTCTTTCTTACCCGTGCGCGGATTGTAAACCTGATCACCTTTCGAGATCATTCCAGAGTAAACCCGGAAGAAGACCAGCTTACCAAACTTGTCTGACCACAACTTGAACGCCAATGCACAGAACGGCTCGTTGTCGTTCGTGATCGCTTCGAGCGTCTTGGAATGATCGTTAGGATCGAGCCCTTCAGTTGCCGCCACATCAAGCGGCCCGGGCAAGTAATCAACCACAGCGTCTAACAAATACTGAACACCTTTGTTCTTGAAAGCAGAACCACCAACCACAGGCACGAACTTGTTCCCGATTGTCTGGCGACGAATGGCCTGCTTAAGATCTTCAACCGTGATCTCCTGCTCTTCGAGAAACTTGATGCCAACCTCCTCATCGAGATCGATCATCTGCTCACGCAAGGCCTCCAAAGCCACTTCAGCACTGTCGACCATATCCGCAGGAATAGCCTCGATGTGGTAAGTAGATCCTAGCACATCATCATCTTGATAGATGACAGCGCGCTGGTTGAGAATATCGATCTGACCGCGCAGCTCTTCTTCGCATCCAATCGGAATCAGCACGGGCCAAGCGTTAGCTTTCAGCTTTTCGCGAAGATCACCAACCGCGCGATTAAAGTCAGCGCCAACGCGATCCATCTTGTTGATGAAAGCAATGCGAGGAACACCATACTTGTTCGCCTGGCGCCACACAGTCTCGGATTGAGGCTGCACACCAGCAACCCCACAGAACACAGCGATGGCCCCATCTAACACTCGCAACGAACGCTCGACCTCAGCGGTAAAATCAACGTGACCTGGCGTGTCGATAATATTGACACGCTGATTCTGACCCGAGGACAGTTTGACCATCCCCTCTTCAGCTTTCTGCTTCCACACACAGGAAACCGCGGCCGACGTGATGGTAATACCACGCTCTTGCTCTTGCTCCATCCAATCAGTCGTCGCATTGCCATCATGCACTTCTCCGATCCGATGAATCATCCCCGTATAAAAAAGGATGCGCTCCGTCAGCGTCGTCTTGCCCGCATCAATGTGCGCCGCAATCCCAATATTCCGCGTGCGCTCCAAGGGATAGGAGCGTTTCGGATGGTTGGGGTTGTTAGGCATGTTCATCGAAGTGACTGCGGTGACGCGAACTACCAGCGGAAGTGAGCAAACGCACGGTTGGCCTGAGCCATCTTGTGCGTCTCATCGCGCTTACGCACGGCGCTGCCTTGGTTCTTGGCAGCTTCTTTGATTTCATTGGCCAAGCACTGATGCATTGGAACACCCTTCTTGCCGCGAGCGAAGCCGAGGATCCAACGCATCGCGAGTGACTCTTGGCGCTCCACGGTTACCTCCATAGGAACCTGGTAAGTTGCACCACCCACACGACGAGACTTCACCTCGACGCGCGGCTTAGCATTCTCAATCGCGCGGTGCAAGACCTCAAGGGGATCGACGTTGTCGGAACCCTCGTTGGAAAGATCGATCGCCTTGTAAACAATCCGCTCCGAAAGAGACTTCTTCCCAGAGCGCATGAGCTTGTTGATCAATTTGGCCACCAAAGGACTCTCGTAACGAGCGTCCAGGAGGACCGGCTTGTGATAAACGCGTTTTCTACGTGCCATGATTAAAAGAGGTTAAAAACTAAAATCAGGAGGCCTTGGGTTTCTTAGCACCATACTTGGAACGACCAGCACGGCGCTTCTCCACGCCGAGCGTATCCAAGGCACCTCGCACCACATGATAGCGCACACCTGGCAAGTCCTTCACCCGGCCACCACGCACAAGCACCACCGAGTGCTCCTGAAGGTTGTGACCTTCGCCGCCGATGTAGGCAATGACTTCTTGACCATTCGTCAGACGGACTTTGGCAACCTTACGGAGAGCCGAGTTCGGCTTCTTAGGCGTGCGGGTCATGACTTGGAGACAAACGCCACGACGTTGTGGACATTTGAAGAGCGCAGGTGATTTCGATTTCTCGACCTGCTTCTTTCTCCCTTTGCGAACGAGCTGATTGATGGTTGGCATGCAGTAGACTGTGGTGATTGACTCTTGAACGAGCACCGGGTACACAAGTCACCTGCGAGAGGTGCCTTATTCTCCGGGATGCGCCCGATAATCGCCCTTGCGATCACGAGACGCAGAATGCGCCCCCCTTTCGGAAGGAGCGCGGACACTAGGGTTCACGGCAAGCGTTGCAAGCCTTTTTATAAGGAAATTTCCGCATCTAATACCGCCAGAAAAGCGGCCTAGTTCACTGTCCGAACCCAGTAGAATCCATAGTTATCATTACTACTTGCAAAGAATAGGCCCCTCCATCAAGGCTAGTCTTTTAAACCGCTCTGGCGGCGCCAGATTCCGCTCGGCTTTACCGATCCAGGCCAAACACGCGCTGCGCGAAGAACATGCCAACAAGCATCAGCGGGACGAATACCAGCGCTTCAGACCGGAGGACGGAGAGATTGGCCAAAGCCGGGCCAGGGCAGAATCCGCCAAGGCCCCAGCCGATTCCAAATATGATCGAACCAATCACGAGCCGCTTCTCGACCGAACTCGTCGACAGATCTGGGAGATTGATAGAAGAGGACTTTCCCAGATACCGGCGGAGAAAGAATAGACCGAGGGCAAAAGTGATCACCGCACTGCCCATGACGAACACAAGAGAGGGATCCCACGGACCAAAGAAATCAAGGAAGCCTATGACCTTCGCGGGGTCCGTCATCCCCGAGACGACCATTCCAAGCCCAAATAGTGCGCCCCCCAACAAGATCGCCAACCATCTCATAGTGCTGTTCTCCCATTCACGAAATTCCAAACCAGGACGGTAGCTGCTCCGGCCACCATGAAAACCAGCGTGTATACGAGGCCATCCCTTGCTCCTGATCCGATGCCCCCCCCCCATGACCAGAGGTGCAGCCTCCACCGACTCGGGTGCCCAGGCCCACGAGGAATCCTGCCACCGCCATCACCACGAGATTTCTCCCTCCCGGTATTGAGAAATCCTGCCAGCCGATCCCACTTAGAAAAGCAACTCCAGCACCGCCGATCAGGCCAACGAGGAAGAGGATGCGCCACGCGGTGTCTCCGGAATGGCAGCGGAGAATCCTTGCCGTGATACCTGAAATGCCTGGGACCTCTCCGGAGGCAGCCATGGTGAGAAGGCTCCCGAGTCCGATGAGAATAACCCACAATAGAGCGCTCGAGATAGCTCATTGAGATGCGCGCCGAGAATTGGGCAGTGACAGGTTCGCTGCCGTGTTGCCGGAGTTGGGACTAGTGAGGGTAATAGGCCTGCCTTCGGCGATTGCCATAGCCCTTCCATTAATCAGGCCCCTTTATCGATGTCAATTCAGCGTAGCATATTGGTATCGCGATGTTGCTTTCATTCGAGGGCGACCTTGCCTGGAACTTCCCTTGCAGGCAAATAGACTGCGCACCAATTCCATAACGAAGTACGGTCGCCCATGATCCGTAGCCCGAAGTATGGTCGCCCATGATCCGTCGAGCACGCGGGCAACGTGAGGGTGATCCATGATGGCCAGTGCCTGCCGGTCCACCTTGAACCGACCGACCACCTGTTTTGTGTCCATGCCCATCTTGATGATCTTCAACGCCACCTGTCGCTTCACCGGCTCACGTTGTTAGGCCATGTAGACCACACCAAAGCCGCCTTCGCCTGACTTCTGGAGCAACTTATAACGCCCAATCGTTGAGCCTTCACCCTCTCGCAGGATCACTTCATTATTCACGGAGCCCGGCAAGAAAGAATGTGTCTTGCGCATCTGGCCCGCCTTCACGAGGGCCCGCCGCCCAAAGGACCCGCGCTCTGCGGCCTCTCTGGCGCGATCTCATTTTGCGCGGCTGGGGTGTCGTCCCCCTTCTCTGTCCTTGCTGTGCGGAAACGATGAAGGTCATCGACAACCTGATCCGACCGAAAGAAGTCGAGTTTTTCCTCCTTCTCCTCGACCTGTGGGAAGGCGCTATCGCCATGCCTCCACCACCCCGTCCACCCTTCGGCATCGAATCCGTAGATCCGCTCTACGCCACGGAAAAGACCGACTTGACTGAAGAAACGGAATCGCTTTCACCTGATAAATGATAGATGGACCGACAGTGAGCCAGCCTGGAAAGCACCGGAGCGCGTTCTCGATGAGGAGCGACTGTTGGTCCCCGACGGGGCTCTCGTACCCGCGGACGAGTTGCCGCTCTTCGCGGTGGACTGAAAACGCAGCTTTGGGATCTACGAGATTGTTTACCTGCCTGATCAGAGCCTCTGCAAAGCGCTCGATCGACGGGCAGCAGTCGTCGAGCCCACAAACAGGCCGTATCGCCCTTGGAAGGCGCATCTCAAGCTTGCCGCTTCCCCAGCAATCTTGACCGTCGCGAAGATTCCCTGAAATCTTTGACATCATGGAGACCATTTCCCCTTTCCAGCCGCTGCCCCTCCAATTACTAACAATACAGCAAATCTGCCTCCATGAACGAAAAGCAATTTTCTAGCAATAAGCACGCCTACATTTTTCAGGTATTTGTCGAGGCTGCTGCTGGAAAGGACTCCGGAAGGAAATCAGAATGATGACATTTTCCGGCGCAACGCTCCATCAATCCATTCGGGGCGAAATGGGGAAGTTTTATCCTTATGAGTCGAAGAATTTGCTGAGTGAGTCGAAGAATTTGCTGAGAGCTATCTTCAAAAACACAAAGAGATATCGTTGAATTCTTGTATGAGTGATCCCAGCCAACCGGACCAATCCGAAGAATCGGCAGAAGAGCAACACTTTGAGCCGATAGCCGGGATCGAAGAGGCCGCAACCGGCACGGTGGAGCAACCCGACGTGACCGTGGCTTCGTCCGGCCCTTTGCAGCCATCCAAGTATCTCGCGGTCTTCGTTTTAGTCTTCGGCCTCGCAGCTAGCCTCTATGTGGGATCGAAAGTGGACGTTCACTGGATCGAGCAGCGAACCACATACAATACCTACCTCAACGACGATGGGCAGCTGGCTTACACCTTCAAAGGTAGTGAGGCTCTCATCGAAGATATTGTTCCCTACGCGGAGTCTCCTTTGAGGCAGGAGGCACTTTCTGCTCTGGAAGGAAAACCTGAGCTCGAAAGCCAATGGGTGGTCGAGACGGAAACAGAGAATGGGGTCGAAGTGGAGCGATACGCGATGCTCGAAGCAAAATTTCACTTCGGATTCTGGTCCCTGCTTCCTGCTGTCATAGCCATCGCTCTTTGCCTGGTCACGAAGGAGGCCATGACCGCGTTGTTAAGTGGTGTGGTTGTTGGCGCCTTCATGCTTGGACGCTTCGATATCACTGATGCCGTGCTTTTGCCGAGTCTGGGTAGCTCAAGCGCTGCGGGCATTATATTGCTCTACCTCTGGCTGCTCGGCGGCTTGATGGGGATTTGGTCTCGAACGGGCGCCGCCCAGGCATTCGCTGAATTCATGACGAATCATTTCGTCCAAGGTCCCAGGTCCGCGAAGTTTGTGTCCTGGCTCATGGGAGTGATCTTTTTCCAGGGCGGAACTGTCAGTGTCGTTCTGGTCGGCACTATCGTGAAGCCGGTAGCTGATTTGGAAAAGGTCAGCCACGAAGAACTCGCTTACATCGTCGACTCAACAGCATCGCCAATCGCTTCCGTGCTAGCTTTCAACGCCTGGCCAATCTACGTGCAGGCATTTATCTTTGTTCCTGGCGTTGCCTTCCTGGCTACGGAGGCGGACCGAATCTCGTTTTTCTTCAGCAGTGTTCCGTTCAGCTTTTACGGAATTCTGGCGGTAGCAGGAACGCTTTTACTCAGTCTGGGGGTCACCCGGTTTGCCGGTCCCGGAATTCGCAAGGCGCACGAGCGAGCCAGAACTACCGGAGAACTGGATGCTCCCGGAGCACTGCCCATGAATGCAAAAGAACTCCAAGTCAGCCGGGTTCCTCAAGGCTACAAGACACATGTTCTCGAGTTCATCGTTCCCATCGTTCTTCTAATCGGCACTGCGATTGGAACGTTCGTCTATCTTGGTTCGCCCCAAGTGAACTGGGCCTTTGGTATCGCTCTCCTCGTTTCCGTGCTCGTTGCACTAGTTAAGGGAATGCGTCTTGGCGATGTGATCGAGGGGATCGGCGACGGGCTGAAGGGTGTTGTGTTCGGTTCTGTCATTCTTGTGCTTGCGGTGACAATTGGCGGGATCAGCAGAGAGATCGGAGCAGGAACCTATATGGTGGATCTGCTCGGAGATAAGATTCCCTATATCGCGCTACCTGTTGCGCTCCAAATTCTTACGATGATTATCGCCTTCTCCACCGGCACGAGTTGGGGAACCTATGCGATCGCCCTTCCGTTAGCGTTGCCGTTAGCGTGGACTGTTGCTCAGGCGCATGACTTGGCCAATCCTCAGCTGTTCATGTCGGTCTGCTTCGCTACCGTCTTAAATGGTAGCGTCTACGGAGATCAGTGTTCGCCCATCTCTGATACTACAATTTTGAGCTCGATGACGACAGGGTGCGATCTGATGGATCATGTCAAAACACAGATCATTCCCGCGTCCTACGCAGCTGCTCTAGCAGCCATTCTCTGGACGGCGACTGTGGCAATCTTTGCCTGAAAAAATTCCGAAGGGCTACACTTCCGAAAACGAAATGGTTCATTTTGCCTCTGATGTCTTTCAATTGGTCGGCGAGGATCCCATGGATAGGCCTGACGATGGCCGCGCCTTGATCGCGACCGATCCCGCAGGCGGGTCAAACAGGTTCTCGTGAGGCGTTCCCTCCGTGGACCACGCGAAAGAATAGCATAATATTCAAGGTCTGGGTGGTCTCAGGCCTGACTTTCCGCAGAAGGCGCATTTGTCCCATTGCCAAACGGGATATTTGCACTAGCCATATCCGCTCTAAAATTCGGTGGGGCCACAAGGTGCCGCGCCGCCAAAGACGACGACTAACGACATCCATGACTGACCTATCCCGCTACAGAAACATCGGCATCTTCGCCCACGTCGATGCCGGCAAGACCACCACGACCGAGCGCATTCTCAAGCTCACCGGTAAGATTCATAAGATCGGTGAGGTGCATGATGGTGCGGCTACGACTGACTTCATGGATCAAGAGCAGGAGCGCGGGATCACCATTCAGTCCGCTGCAACGACTTGTTTCTGGGATGACCACCGCTTCAACATCATCGATACCCCGGGACACGTGGACTTCACGATTGAGGTCTATCGCTCCCTGAAAGTGCTCGACGGTGGTGTCGGCGTCTTCTGCGGTTCTGGCGGTGTTGAGCCACAGTCCGAGACAAACTGGCGCTACGCCAACGACTCCAAGGTCGCTCGCATCATCTATGTGAACAAGCTCGATCGCCTGGGTGCTGACTTCTACCGCGTGGTGGATCAGGTGAAGAACGTGCTTGCCGCCGTTCCCTTGGTGATGACATTGCCAATCGGGATCGAAGACGACTTCGTAGGTGCTGTGGATCTTCTTACACGCAAAGCGTGGATCTGGGACGACTCTGGTGATCCTACCAAGTACGAGATCACGGATGTGCCTGAAGACATGAAGGAGAAGGTCGAAGAGTATCGGCAAGAACTCATCGAAGGCGCCCTGGACCAAGACGATGAGGCCATGGAAAAGTACCTCGAAGGAGAAGAGCCTGACATGGCCACCATCAAGGCTTGCATCCGCAAGGGCACCATTGCCAACGCCTTCTTCCCAACTTACTGCGGCTCTTCGTTCAAGAACAAGTGTGTGCAGCTTATCCTCGATGCCGTGGTCGACTACCTACCCTCTCCCACTGAGGTACCACCGCAACCTGAAACGGATCTCGCAGGTGAGCCTTCTGGTGAGTTTGCCATTGTTGACGAGACCAAGCCGCTCCGTGCCTTGGCCTTCAAGATCATGGACGACAAATATGGCGCCCTGACATTCACTCGAATCTACTCCGGAGTCATCGAGAAAGGGACTAGCATTCTGAATACGTTCACTGGCAAGACCGAGCGCGTCGGCCGTATCGTGGAGATGCACGCCGACTCTCGTGAAGACGTCGAAAAGGCCGTCGCAGGCGACATCGTCGCCCTTGTGGGTCTCAAGAACGTTCAGACGGGCCACACTCTCTGCGACCCTAACAATCCCGCAACGCTGGAGCCGATGGTCTTTCCCGATCCGGTCATTTCCATCGCGGTGTCACCAAAGGACAAGAGTGCTTCTGAGAAGCTCGGTGTCGCTATTGGTAAGATGGTTAGGGAAGACCCTTCATTCCGCGTCGAGACGGACCAAGATAGTGGTGAAACCATTCTTAAGGGGATGGGCGAACTTCACCTCGATATTAAGGTCGATATCCTCAAACGCACCCACAGCGTCGAGGTCGATGTAGGCGCACCGCAGGTGGCTTACCGTGAGACCATCACGCAGCAGATCGAAGACTCTTACACACACAAGAAGCAGTCCGGTGGCTCCGGTCAGTATGGTAAGATCGATTACATCATCGAGCCGCTTGAAGCTGGCAGCGACTTCGAATTCGAATCCAAAGTCGTCGGCGGCAACGTTCCCAAAGAATTTTGGCCAGCGATCGAGAAGGGCTTCCGCACTTCCATCGATAAAGGTGTTGTCGCTGGTTACCCTTGCCTCGGTTTCAAAGTGACCTTGGTCGATGGAGCCTCACACGCCGTGGACTCCTCGGCAGTCGCCTTCGAACTCGCCGCTCGTGCCGCTTATCGTCAGTCCGTACCTAAGGCTGGACCTCAGATCCTTGAGCCTGTCATGAAGCTCGACGTCTTCGCCCCAGAAGACAATGTGGGAGACGTCATCGGTGATCTCAACCGCCGTCGCGGAATGATCAGCGCCCAGGACACCAATCCGACGGGGATCCGAGTGAAAGCCGAGGCGCCTCTCTCCGAAATGTTCGGCTATATTGGTGACCTTCGTACGATGACTTCAGGCCGCGGTCAGTTCTCCATGGAATTCTCCCACTACGCCCCTTGCCCACGGAACATTTCCGAACAGGTCATTGAAGAAGCCGCCAAGCGGAAGGCCGAGAAGGAGAAGAAGTAAGACCACTTCTCTGGAGTCGGACTAACTCTTTAGAACGCCACGTTGGCTATCCAACGTGGCGTTCTTGCGTACATTCCAAAGCAACTTTGGAATGTTGCTCTACGCTCACCATTACTCCCATCGGATGACTTTCCAAAGTCGCCACGCTCTGCCGGGCTAACGAAAGGAAGTCGGCCCGTGAAGATGCTCTCCTCGTCGGGCTGCCTGGATCGCCTCTTTCGTGTCTTGCGCGACGCCTGGATCCCCCTGGCTCGCCATCCACCGATCCAATTCGGCGCTCAGACGCGCTTTGATCACAGCCGCTCTCTTGCCATCGGCGAGATTTGTCATTTCGTAAGGATCCTTCGCGGTATGATAAAGTTCTTCTGCGGGACGTTGCTGGTATCTCTTTACCAAATCGTAGGTCGCCGCATTCTGCCAAGACTCCCTCACCCACGTTGCCCAGTAGGGATTGTTCAACTTCCCCTTCCCAGTCCACCCCATGAGGTGCTTCTCAATATAGAGTTCCTCAGGAAAAAGATTCCGAATGTAGCGGTACTCACCATCGGAAACGGTCCGGACCGGATAGGCGGGTCCTTCCGGAATGTTGTTGTGCATGCCATAGGCATACTGTCGTGGGCTCTTGTCCGTCTTTCCTTGGAGAAGGGAGAGGAAACTCCTTCCATCAAACGGATGCCCTGACACGTCGCCGCCCGCAGCTTCAATCAGGGTCGGTGCAATATCCGCATACTGAACGAGAGCGTCTGTGCGTTTATCAGGACTAATCCTCCCCGGCCAGCGTGCTATCAGAGCGGTGTGCACGCCCGTGTCCCAATTCGTCCATTTGCAGCCCGGAAACTGTGACCCTTGCTCAGACGTGAACAAGACCAGCGTGTTCTCAGCTTGCCCCGATTTCTCGAGCGTCGCCAAGACGTCGCCGACCTGGCCATCCATGTAGGTGATCTCAGCGAGGTAACGCGAGAAGGCCTCTCGCGTTGTCTCCGTATCTGCAATGTTAGGAGGAAGCACCAGCTTCTTGGGCGGATACTGTGAGGAGTCGCCCATGACCCAGGGGACATGGGGCTCGACCAAAGCAACCACTAAACAGAACGGCGTATCTGCGTCTCGCTCGATAAAGGCATCCATCGCCGCTGTTTGATGAGGAAGTGTGGGATCCCTCACACAATTCGGATCAAAACCTCCCACCTTTTCAAAGGGGAAGGCACCCGCAGGCTTCACATGCACCTTACCTGCAAGTCCCACCCGATAGCCTAAGGCACCAAGATGATGCGGCAAACTCTTTACATCAGCACGGCTCGCCGAGTGATTCCAGGCGCAACCATTGCGCATGGGATACTGGCCTGTGAAGAGTTCCGCTCGCGAAGGCTGACACATAGCTTCACACAAATAGGCCCGATTGAAGGTCAAGCTTTCATCCGCTAGTCGATCAATGTTAGGAGTGCGAGCATTCTTCCCTCCGTACAACGGTAGATCATTGTAGGTGCAATCATCCGCCATGATGATGAGTACATTGGGGGTAGCCGCCCGCACCGTGATTGCGGCTGCCAAGAAGATCAAGGTCAAGGTGGCTCTCATGCCACGATCTTAGTCACGACCCATCATCAAATCCGAGAAGTTTCCGCGGAAGAACGGCAATTGGGAACCGATTGTCATCATGTGTTTCGCGGTGCGATGACAATCTTTGTCCCTGCCACCAGTTTGTGGATACCACGACGATCCACCCGGAAGATAAAGAGCGTTTCCACCATGCTAGCAAACACGTCAATAACCGCAATGATGGGGAGATGTAACAAGATCGAATACCTTCGAAGGACAAAGCACCAAAAATGAAGTGGCACGGTGGCTTCAAGGTCCACCACTTGAATGGCCAGCAGTTTCTTGCAAACGGTCTGTCTTCGTCGGGAGATCAGACTCACTTTTAGGTGCGCAAGGATCAGACCCGCAACACCCGTTTAGATTCCGTCTTCCACGAAATTGATCTCATCTTCGAAGAACTTACCAAGCGAGCCCGTCACGGTTGCACGGAATAGCAGAATAACCACGAAGATCACGCCAAGAGCAATCCTTTCCGTCTACCGAGACGAACTCCCCCTCGACGAGCTACCGGAAGCGAGCGAAAAACTCGCCATGTTGGAAACAAACGACGCCTTGCAGAGGTGGCTCGAAGAAGAGCAGAAGTTTGACCAGGAAATCACCAATGCCTTCAGGAAAATTGAAGTGCCCGAGGATCTTGCTACCAAAGTTCTCACAGAGTCTCCCTCTAAAGCTGCAGTAGCGGAGTCTGTGAAGTCTAAGATTATCACCCTTCCCACACGGCGTCTCTGGATGGCAGCAGCGGCTGCTGTCGTCCTCACGGCAGCAGGCTTGGTCAAGTATTTCGCCTTTCCTCCCCCCGTCGAGTTTCCTCTAGGCGAATTCACTTCAGTCTCAAAGTTTCGTCAGGACATGGCCTTCTACGCCGCCGAACGCTTCGTCCTGGACCACATGACCAAGGACTTCACCAAAGCACGAGATTGGTTGAGGGAGCATCAATCTCCGTCCTATGACGAGACGCCCGGCGCGATCGTGTCCTTCGAGGGCATGGGCTGCCAGACGTTCGATTGGGACAAGCACAAAGTGAGCCTCGTCTGCTTCAAGAACGACGATGATGACATCGTCCATCTCTTTGTAGCGAACAAAGCAGCTTTCAAAGAGTTCATGCCAGCCAGCGAACTTCAAACAATGCAGGTCGAATACAAACTAGAGACAGGGGGCTGGATGACTGAGAACGAGGTATTCCTCTTCGTTGGTTCCAATCCAGACGTGAAGATCAGCGCCCTCCTTGCCAGCATCAAAGAGATCTAGGCAGCATTGCCCCTCTCAACCAAAGGCTATTGCACACCACCAGAGGCCTCGCGCTTTTATAGATCAGTTACGAAGAAACAGACAGAGGAAGGCAAGTGCTTCCTGCACAGGATCAATCAACGCGGTGAGACGTTTTGGCGAAGCGCACTCGTGAATCCTCACATCACCCGTGAAATCTTGGTGGACTTGATGGCAGAGAACCGCACACTGGCTCTGGGCTTTCCGACTGCACCATGACCCGTTTCGCCATCTTCATCGCCCTCCTCTGCACCGCCCACGCCGAAACGCCTGCCGGTCTCCTCGCCGTCAAATCCGCCGCAGAGAAACTCGGCCAACGTCCGGGCATGGATTCGGCCCGTGTTGGTGTTGCTCTGCTGCGACTCGGAGAGAATTCAGATGTGGTGATCGATGTCGACGGCAAGAAGGGCTTCATTCCAGCCTCCACGACGAAGCTCCTCACCTCGGCAGTTGCCCTAGATACGCTCGGCCCAGACTTCACGTTCGCCACGACACTAGGACACACCGGCACAATCACTGACGGCACTCTATCAGGAGACTTAGTCATCCAAGGAAGCGGCGACCCGACGCTCGCTGAGTATGGTTGGGACGACCTCTTCGAGAAGTGGACTGCCATCGTCAAAGCGGCCTCAATCGCAAAAGTCGAAGGGCGCGTGATCGGCGACTCTTCTTTCTTCGGCGGGCAACCGAGATCAGGCACTTGGACGTGGAAGGATATTGGAAACTACTATGCTAGTGGCGCCCAAGGTCTTAACTTCTTCAACAACACCTTCCGCATCCGATTTCTTCCAGGTAAAGTGGGCGCCCCGGCAAAGCTTCTTGGCACTAATCCAGAGCTACCAGGCGTGACCCTTCATAATGAGATGCGCACAGGCAGCACTGGCTCCGGCGATCAGGGCTATGTCTATGCAGCGCCCTACTCCAATATCGTACATTTGCGAGGCAGTATTCCGAGCGGTAGCACCTTTACAATCAAAGGTGCCCTGCCCGAACCAGCACTCACCTGCGCCCAACTCTTTCACCAACGTCTCACCAAGGAAGGCGTTACGATTACTCAAGAGGCTAATACCGTCCGCTCCCAAGGAAAACCAAAGCCCCCTATCAACACACTGACGACGGAGACTTCCGCGCCGATCAGCAATCTCCTGCAACGTATGAATCACAAGAGCGTCAACCTGTTTGCGGAAACGATTCTCAACCGAACAGGCAAGTCGCGCGGTGGCACTGGAAGTAGCGCGAGTGGCGTCGCTGCTGTAGATGCTTACTTCAAGAAACACGGCATCATAACTAGAGGCTTCGTCATGAATGATGGTTCGGGCCTGTCTCCACTCAATACCATCACTCCACGTCAACTGGTCTATTTCCTCAAAGCTGCCAATAGCGACAAGTACGTGGACATCTTGAGACGATCGCTTCCCATCGCCGGGAGAACAGGCACGCTCAAGAGCGTAGCCAGGGGCACAGCTGCGGCAGGCCGCGTGCGCGCAAAGAGTGGGACCCTGAGTAGAACTAAATGCTACGCTGGTTATGTAGATGCTAGTTCAGGTCAGCGTTATGCCTTCGCGATCATGGTGAATGGCTACTCTAGAAAGTACAGCGATGTAAAACCCGGAATTGAAGCCATCATGGCGCGCATGGCGGAACTCTGACTTATGGTAACGGCAGGGGCTGGTTTACCCTCGCTAGAAACTCTTACTGAAACTAACACACATCATAAAGCCGTTCTCAATCATCGCTGTTGCTAGCCTCTTTACAAACAGCGCCTTCTTGCAGGGCACCGACCAAGTGGCCAACTACAGTCGTGATAGGCTCGTTTCAGACCCTGAAGACAAGCAGTCCATGAAGAAGAATGTCGAGGATCGCAACGTCTCCTCAGTGAGCACCAAACGCCGCAAGGCGACCAACACCGCGCGAGACGTCCGAGAGAGGGTCGGGGCTACCCGCTCAGCCAACTGGATGCTACGCAACTGATAGCGCCTTCGAATTGCCAACTTTTGGAAAAGCCGCAGAGATTCTGCGGCTTTTCCGCATACGCCCTGCTTGTTTTCAGGTATGCGATGTGCTACATAGCCGAGCACCGCTTATTTATGTGGCAGAGTTCCTACAATCCAGGTCAGCGTCCCCTGTTCTACCTTGGCGCGCTACCCATCTATGCCACCACTCTGATCATCTTGATCCACGTGGTGCTTCTCATTGTAACCGCCATCTTCGGTCTGGGCACAAGTACCTATGCCCCCTTCTCGTTCACTGCGCCTGAGGTCGTTGAACAAGGTAAGCTGTGGAAGCTCGTCACATATGCCTTCTACAACCCCCGCGAACTCATTGTCTTCGTCGCCATCGGCCTGGTCTTCTTCTACCTCTTCGGGATTCAGGTAGAGCAGTATCTTGGGACAAGAGACTTTCTAAAGCTCTATGGGACACTCGTTCTTCTCCCTCCAGTTCTCTTCTGCTTGCTTTACCTCGTTCTAGGTCGTCAGAACATTTTCTATCTCGCGACCTCGTCGACGATCGATACATGCATCTTCTTAGCATTTGCATTCCTTTACCCAAATCGTCGGATGCTGTTTGGGTTCGTGGTCAAATGGTTCGCCGCCTTCATCGTCGCCGTCTACACCCTGCAACTCATTGCCATTCGTGAGTGGCTTGATCTATTTCTCCTTTGGCTGCGTATCACGATCACTTATGTGGCTCTCCGAAAGATGGGCTTAACGGCACGCTTTCCGAATTTCGAAGCATCTCTTTCTCGCTTGATCCCAAAACGAAAGCCCAAAGGTTATCGCTCCTCCAAACGCAGTCTCAAGGTGGTCAAGAAAAGCAAAGGCGGCCGCAAAGTGGCCTACGAGTCCAAGCTCGCTCCCAAGGTAGATCCGATGGCATCAAGCGCTCCGGTGGCTTCGATTGATCATCTGTTAGAAAAGATATCAAAAGAGGGTATCAGCAGCCTTTCAGATAAGGAACGTAAGCAACTCGAAAATGCGAGCAGCGAGTTATTGGACGACGAGAAGCCCTCTTCCTAGCATGGGCCTACCGATTCCTGACAATCCTGATCCAATCATTCGCCTGCGTGAAATCGTTCATTGTCTCCGTGCCCCGGGAGGATGCCCCTGGGATATAGAGCAGACACATGAATCCCTTATCGCCAATCTGCTAGAAGAAGCCTATGAAGTCGCGGCGGCAATTCGTAGTGAGGACACCGAACACATGGTCGAGGAGCTCGGCGATCTCCTCCTGCAGGTCGTCATGCATGCCGAAATCGCTTCAGAAACAGATCGCTTCGTCCTGGAGGACATTGCCCGAGGCGTGGGCGACAAACTGGTCCGTCGTCATCCCCACGTCTTCGGGGAGAGCGACGCGAGTGACACCGAAACGGTCCTCAAGCAATGGGAAGCCATCAAGCTCAAAGAAAAAGGCGACAAACCACGTCCATATCTGAAGGATGTGGGAGAAGGCCTGCCCGCACTCATGACGGCGACCAAACTCCAGAAGAAGGCTGCCAAAGTCGGGTTTGATTGGGACAACCCGGATGAGGTCTTCGCCAAAGTGAAAGAAGAAGTGACCGAGCTAGAGGCCGCTCTTAAGGAAGAGAAGACGGACCATATCGCCGAGGAGTTTGGCGATCTCTTCTTCAGCCTCGTCAATCTCGCTCGCAAGCACGGGCTCGATAGCGAGTCCATCCTAGCAGATGCCAATGAGAAGTTCCGCCGCCGATTTCATTGCGTTGAAAAGCAGCTCTCAAAACAAGGGCAAACGCTAGAGGGTGCCAGCCTCGCAGAGATGGACGCCGCCTGGAAACAGGCCAAGGTATCCGAGTAACTAGGTGGCTGGTGCGTGCACATTCAGAACATCTCCCTGCAGCACTCCGAATCCTCCCAGCTCTGCTTACCTGCTTCTTACCCTATCTAGACGCGAATTGAAATCTAGCCAAAGTATCAACATGAAGACTCTCGTAGGCTTACTTGTCATAGTACTAGCTCTTCCCTTCATGCTCGTTGGCGAACCTATTTCCAAGAAAGCCTTTGGGGTGCGCCTTGCTGAGATCGCTCTGGCTAGAACCAAGCTCGATATCACCTACGTCTTGCTAGACTATCAAAGCGGCGATGCCCCAACGGATCGCGGTGTGTACAGCGACGTCGTCGTTCGCTCCTATCGCGAACTCGATATCGACCTGCAGCGGCTCGTCCACGTAGACACGAAAGGGCATTTCTCGAAGACACGAAAGGGCATTTCTCGAAGTATCGCAAAAAATGGGGCTTGAAGTGCCCAGACAAGAACATTGATCACCGGCGGGTGCCTAACCTGCAAACCTTCTTCACCCGGTTCGGCAAGAGCCTACCCAAGAGCACGAATCCGAAAGACTACGCCATCGGCGACATTGTGGCTTGGGACCTAAACAACAAGGGCCTTACACACATCGGCATCGTCGTGAAGCCACCAAACAAGCCAGGGGAAGCTTGTCTGTCAGCTTCCCCACCGCCGAGACGATCTTCTCGCTGAGAGGCGCAAACTGATCATCGATGAGCAGGGCACCATCCTCTCCGATCGACAGTCCCATGTTCCCTCCCGAGCCCTTGAGCATGTAATGGCTCTCCGTGATCTTGACCGGCTCGATCTGAACATCCTGCTGCCCGAAAGCGACCACACTCGCGAACAAGGAGATAAAAAGAAAAAGGAAGGCAACGACGCACGACGCAACCTTAACACAAACGGCCCACCGAAATGCAAGAAGCCCCCAACCGACAAAGGTGGAGGCTTCTATAAAATCTCGCTAGAGCAGCAAGTGCCCCGGGTCGACCAGAGACGGATTTAACCGTTCTCTTCGATGTAGCGTGTGACGTCACCGACGGCTAGGAGCTTCTCAGCTTCTTCGTCAGGGACCTGCACGTCGAATTCGTCCTCGAATGCCATGACCAGCTCGACGGTGTCGAGAGAGTCCGCACCGAGGTCTTCGATGAATTTAGCTTCAGGGGTTACCTGCTCAGGGGTTACCCCCAACTCTTTCACAATGATGTCAGTAACGCGTTCTTCGATTGATTTGTCGCTCATAGAGGCTCAGTGGGTTGTCAAACTGCGATTCCTTTAGCCAGCTCTCCCTATCTCTGCAACCTTTAAAAAACCCTTTTTAGAACCAACTAACCACCAATGAGTTAGGTGGTTTCAGAATCTTCCGATTCTGGGGTCGATTCCGATGGGGCCTCCGTAGAAACACGTTCCACAAGCTCTCCTTCGAAATTCTCAAGAAGCCGATCGAGGATCTTGTCCGCCCCGCCGAACTTCAAATCGTCAATCACCGCCCGCCTTTCCTTCTCCTTCTCGTCCCAGTAGTGCACGTAGGCGAGACCTTTGTTATCCCATTTCCGCTTATCAATTCGATGGGCACTTGAGAAAAGTACACGCTCCCCTTTCGGCGACGTGAAGCTGAGTCCATCGGCACGCAGAACCTTGCCTCGATTAAGCATCATCGTTCCCAGAATCGCGAGGCCAATGCCGCAGCATAGCGCACCAAAGAAGAACTGATCTGTCGTCGAATAGCGCTTCTCTGGCGGCTCCTCAGGCCAGCCATTGTCCGCAGCATAGTCGATCCAATCGTCCTGCTTCGGATAGCCTTTCTCGACAACTACCTTGGCCCAATCAGATGAAGTGTTGCCCTCTTCCAAAAAGGCCGCCTTCTCATCCTGGATTTCCATGAACTTCACGTGCTCATCATAAATCGCATTCTTCTTGGGATAGCCGATGAACCCGTCATAGAGGAAATACAGCCCAAATCCGACGAACATCAGCGTCATCAGGGACATCCGCTTGGTGTACCAAGGGGTGATGGAGCAAGAAATGGGGTCAGCCATGGCGAAGGGACTATGATGGGCGCTAGGGCCGTTTGTCAAACGAGGGCAGTCTGCAGATCTATCATATCATTCTCCCTGCTCCTCGCAGTTACTGGCGACGATCATCTGAGGAAGATTACGGACCTCTTCCGCCAAATATCCCCGAATCTTCTCCGCATCATCATCGTGCGACACCATCGTGGTCAAGGTCTCGTCAATCTTCTGATCCTCGCCCTTAGCAGCGTGGACCAGGAGCTTTGCCAAAAGGATGGTGAACGTGGCTTTCGCATTTTTGGAAGGTGCCTTCTCCAAGACATTCACGAGAAGCATGTCAGCGCGACGCATTGCTTCATCAAGCTCTCCCTGATGTACAAGCCCTTTAATGAGCGGGTACTGACAGGCGATGTAGTTTCGGTACGTCTTCTCTCCGGTGAACTGGCGCTTATCTCGATCGAAGCCCCGCGGGAAAAGCTTTTGAAACACGTCCTGCGGTAGATTCCGCAGCTTCACTATGTCCTCGTAATCTCCGCGTTCCGAGAGTTTGCCCAGGTAGATGCTCCAAGCTCGAAGGTTCTTGGGATACTGTTCGATGACGTCCAAGGTAAGCATGCCCTCATCTCGCCACGTGTGCGATCGAGCAGCAGACGTGACAATGTAAAAAACAGAAAGTGCGGCAAAGGCAGCCGGACGTACCCCCGGAGGAAGGCTCGGCTTGAGTTCACAAAGACGGGTAATTCACAAAGACGGGTAATTCCCAACGCCAGGAATAAGCCATTCCACGG
>Ga0213868_10001774_pt1 | contig 20847 bp, 11 predicted proteins | sample PICome_9_FD_160087 | JGI IMG/M metagenome (GOLD analysis project Ga0213868, IMG submission 160087) | Coastal seawater microbial communities near Pivers Island, North Carolina, United States - PICO127 | ecosystem: Environmental > Aquatic > Marine > Coastal | place: USA: North Carolina...
TTCTGTGCTTCATAACACCTGGATCAATCTTTCTACTGTTTCAAAAATAACTCCTCAACAAAGGATCTTGTTTGTAATTGAATCGTATTAGGCAATTATCACTTGAAACCGTGGGTGAATCGAAACGCACTTTTTGATCATTAAAAAAAAAGAGAGAGAGAGAACACGAACCCGAAATCTGCTCCGAAAATGTCTGAATCAAAAGACACGGAACACAAACCCAACTTGCCTCCAGGAATGACATTACCACCTGGCATGATGCCTCCTCCCGGTATGGTTGCACCTCCTCCCGGTATGATGCCTCCTCCTCCTCCTCCCGGTATGATGCCTCCTCCTGGCATGGTACCGCCTGGCATGGCAATTCCTCCAGGAATGGCGCTTCCTCCTGGTAGTTCTACTATGCATCCTTCCGTTGGACTGCCCCAAGGAGTAGGGACCACCCAATCAACCATGTCGCTTGAAGAAAAGGCTAAACGATGGGCTAAACTTCAATCAAAACGGTACTCTCATCGGAAACGTTTCCAAAGTACGGGTGGGGCTCCTCAAGTTCAAAAAGATGCTCTGCCGCCCGAACATATTCGAAAAATCTTACAAGATCATGGTGACATGACAGCCAAACGTTATCAGCAAGATAAGAGAATTTATCTTGGAGCTTTAAAATATGCACCGCATTCAGTCTACAAGTTATTGGAGAATATGCCGATGCCCTGGGAAACGGATAGGACTGTTCCAGTGTTGTATCATATTACAGGTGCTATTTCGTTTGTGAATCATGTCCCTAAGGTTATTGAACCTGTTTATGTCGCGCAATGGGGAGCGGCATGGACAATGATGAGGAGGGAAAAACGTGATCGTAAACATTTCAAACGTATGAGATTTCCCCCGTTTGATGATGAAGAACCCCCACTTGATTATGCGGATCACTTACTGGATGTTGACACTGGGGGGCTCGAGGGAATAAGGATGGAATTGGATGATGAGCAAGATATGTATGTCAAAGATTGGTTGTACGAAAGTGGTGATCAACCTTTGTGTGAAAGAGATCATGTGGAAGGTACCCCTTGTGAGGATCTGGTATGGGTCAATGGACCTAGTTATAAAAAGTGGCGTATTGGAACGCCCATAATGGAGAACTTGTATAGACTTGCTGGTCCTTTGGTTGCAAATCCGAAAGATTCAAACTACTTTTACTTGTTTAACAAAGATCATTTCCTGACTGCTAAGGCGTTGAATGTTGCAATCCCTGGAGGTCCTAAGTTTGAGCCGCTATACAGAGATGTTTTGGAAAAGGAAGAAGAAGATTGGAATGAATTTAATGATGTTCATAAAATTATAGTTCGTTTCCCCATAAGAACCGAATACAGAATCGCATTTCCACATGTCTACAATTCTAGACCGAGGAAAGTTAGACCTGGTGGATGTGGTTATTACCATCCAATGCCATGTTATGTAGGCGATGAAGAAGAAGATATTGAAGGATTGGAAATAGAGTGCTATGGTCGTTACAGTGACACGTTGAATCCTATTTTACGAGTGAACGACGACATTGTACATATGAATCTTGATGGGGAAATCGATGAATTTGATGAAGAATCTAAATTACCTTTGGTTGGTCAGTTTGGTCCTTATGACGAAGAAGATGAATTTTCCCATTTGGCTATTGAGGATGATGTATGGTCTTTCTCCCATGGTGACTCATCTTTTGATCCTGATGAGAATAATACTTGGACCGAGGATGACGAAGTTGTTGCCTCGCCTTCACTTTTTCCTATCCTGAAGCACGAGCCGCTATCGACCCAACACACAGCTGCTGGAATATCTCTTTACCATGCCCCTAGTCCATTTAATGCGCGTGCAGGTCAAACACGCCGAGTGATTGATGTGCCTTTGATTGGCCATTGGTATCAAGAAAGAGTTCCTAGAGATCTCAATTATCCAACTAAAGTCAGGGTTTCGTACCAAAAGTTACTCAAGGCATGGGTCCTGAATCAACTTCACGATAGGCCAGGAAAAAGCCGAAGTAAAAAGCAGCTATTTAAAGCTTTGAAAGGAACTAAGTTTTTCCAATGCACTGAACTGGATTGGGTGGAAGTTGGTTTACAAGTCTGCCGCCAAGGCCACAACATGTTGGCATTGCTTATTAACCGGAAACAGTTAAATTATCTGCATCTAGACTACAACTTCAACCTGAAACCAACGAAGACTCTTACGACAAAGGAAAGGAAAAAGAGTAGATTTGGTAATGCGTTTCATTTAACAAGAGAGATACTTCGTTTGACGAAACTAGTTGTGGACTCTCATGTGCAATACCGACTCGGAAATATCGATGCGTATCAACTTGCTGACGGCTTGCAATATGCATTTAACCATGTTGGTCAGCTGACTGGAATGTACCGATATAAGTATCGTCTTATGCGTCAAATCCGCACCTGCAAAGATTTAAAACATTTGATATACTATCGTTTTAATACTGGGCCTGTAGGAAAAGGACCGGGAGTTGGATTTTGGGCGCCAAGTTGGAGAGTGTGGTTATTTTTTCTTCGCGGTATTGTACCGTTGTTAGAACGGTGGTTAGGTAATTTACTTGCTCGTCAATTTGAAGGAAGGCACTCGAAAGCTATCGCAAAGAATGTGACCAAGCAACGTGTTGAAAGTCACTTTGACTTAGAACTGCGCGCAAGTGTTATGCATGATATTCTGGATATGATGCCAGAAGGCGTAAAACAGAACAAATCTAGAGTAATTTTGAGCCATTTGTCTGAGGCATTTCGATGTTGGAAGGCAAATATTCCGTGGAAAGTACCAGGCATGCCAGCTCCTATTGAAAACATGATCTTAAGATATGTAAAAGCCAAGGCCGATTGGTGGACTAATATTGCACATTACAATAGAGAGAGAGTTAAACGTGGAGGTTCAGTTGATAAAACTGTTGTCAAAAAGAATCTTGGGCGTTTGACAAGGCTGTGGCTTAAAGCAGAACAAGAACGCCAACACAACTATCTCAAAGATGGGCCTTATGTGTCGGCAGAGGAAGCGGTAGCAATTTATACGACCACAGTGCATTGGTTAGAAAGTAGGAAGTTTACACCGATTCCGTTTCCTCCACTGTCGTATAAACATGACACGAAACTATTAATTTTAGCTCTCGAGCGTTTAAAGGAAGGATATGGGCTACAGGCACGCTTGAATAGTGCAGCGAGGGAGGAACTTGGTTTGATAGAACAAGCGTATGATAATCCACACGAGACTTTAAGTCGTATCAAAAGGCATCTTCTAACACAGCGGACTTTTAAGGAAGTTAGCATCGAGTTCATGGATATGTATTCACATTTAAGTCCCGTATACAATATTGAACCAATCGAAAAAATAACGGACGCATATCTTGATCAGTATTTGTGGTATGAGGCTGATAAAAGACACCTTTTCCCTAACTGGATTAAACCAGCTGACTCTGAGCCGCCACCACTTCTTGTTTATAAATGGTGCCAGGGCATAAATAATTTGGAGAATATTTGGGATACGGAAGAAGGGGAAAGCACTGTACTGATGCAAACTCAATTCGAGAAAATGTACGAAAAGATCGACTTGACGTTGTTGAACCGTTTGTTGCGATTGATTGTAGACCATAATATTGCAGACTATATGACAGCGAAGAACAACGTATCGATAAGTTACAAAGATATGATGCACACAAACTCGTACGGCTTGATTCGCGGGCTTCAGTTCGCATCCTTTATCACACAATATTATGGACTTGTTATCGATCTTCTTGTTCTTGGTCTAAATCGAGCTAGTGAGCTTGCTGGTCCTCCGCAAAGACCTAGCGAATACCTTAGTTTCACCGATGTTGAGACTGAAACGAGTCATCCTATTCGTCTTTATACAAGATATCTAGATAAAGTGTACATGCTTTTCAGATTTGATGCCGATGACAGTAAGGACCTTATCCAAAGGTACCTAATAGAGCATCCTGATCCAAATAATGAAAATGCTGTAGGCTACAGAAACAAAAACTGTTGGCCACGTGATTGCCGCATGAGGTTACTTAAAAGAGATGTCAACTTGGGCCGCGGAATATTTTGGGATATAAAGAATCGTTTACCCCGTAGTGTGACTTCTTTGGATTGGGAAAACTCTTTCGTTAGTGTTTACAGCGCAGACAATCCTAATATTTTATTTGATATGTTAGGGTTTGAGGTCAGAATTCGTCCGTTGAAAGGCAACCGCTCATATTATATTAATAATACAGCACCAGCGACAACATATAAAGATGGTGTTTGGAATTTACAAAATGAAACCACAAAAGAAATGACTGCACAGGCTCATCTTCGAGTAGAAAAAGAAGCTGTACAGGCATTTGACAATCGTATTCGTCAGATTCTTATGAGTAGTGGGGCTACAACCTTTACCAAGATTGCGAATAAATGGAACACTGCATTAATCGGTCTCATGACTTACTATCGCGAGGCTGTTTTAAACACTCAAGAATTGCTAGATCTACTGGTAAAAAATGAAAACAAGATTCAGACTCGGATTAAGATCGGGTTGAATAGCAAGATGCCAAGTCGTTTCCCTCCCGTTGTGTTCTACTGTCCCAAAGAGCTTGGGGGGCTTGGAATGCTTTCGATGGGTCATGTTTTGATTCCTCAGAGTGATCTTAGATATAGTAAGCAGACAGAAATGGGTGTTACTCATTTCCGGGCTGGTCTTAGTCATGATGCGGATCAGCTCATCCCTAACTTATTTAGGTACTTACAGCCTTGGGAGAGTGAGTTCGTTGACTCGCAACGCGTTTGGGCAGAGTATGCACTGAAAAGACAAGAGGCTAACGCTCAAAATCGACGATTAACCCTGGAGGATTTGGAAGACTCATGGGATAGAGGTATTCCAAGAATTAATACGCTTTTTAGCAAAGACAGACACACTCTGGCCTATGACCGGGGCTGGCGTCTCCGCACTGAGTATAAACAATATCAAGTTCCTAGAGTTAACCCATTCTGGTGGACGCATCAACGTCATGATGGGAAACTCTGGAATTTGAATGCTTATCGTACCGATATGATTCAAGCCTTAGGCGGAGTGGAAGGCATTTTGGAGCACACCTTATTCAAAGGGACATACTTTCCAACATGGGAAGGTTTATTTTGGGAGAAAGCATCTGGTTTTGAGGAAAGCATGAAGTTCAAGCAACTAACTAATGCACAGCGCACTGGTCTGACTCAAATTCCCAATCGCCGATTTACCCTATGGTGGTCTCCAACTATCAACCGTGCAAATGTGTATGTCGGCTTCCAGGTACAGCTCGATCTAACTGGAATCTTCATGCATGGTAAAATTCCGACGTTAAAAATCTCTCTCATTCAGATTTTCCGAGCACACTTATGGCAAAAGATCCATGAAAGTATTACGATGGATATTGTTCAGGTTTTCGATCAAGAACTTGATGCTTTAGAGATTGAAAGTGTTCAAAAGGAGACGATCCACCCCAGAAAATCTTATAAAATGAATAGCAGTTGTGCGGATCTAGTTCTATTTGCGGCGTATAAATGGCCCGTGTCGAAACCTAGTCTTTTACATGATACGAAAGATGACTACGAAGGTAGTACTACAAATAAGTATTGGCTTGATATCCAACTACGCTGGGGTGATTTTGATTCGCATGACATAGAGCGCTACAGCAGGGCCAAGTTCTTAGACTATACAACCGACAACATGAGTATTTACCCTTCGCCTACTGGATGCATCCTTGCGGTCGATTTAGCTTATTCTCTGTATAGTGGCTTTGGAAACTACATTCCTGGAGGGAAGCCTCTTTTGCAGCAAGCTATGGCTAAGATTATCAAGGCCAACCCGGCGCTGTATGTTTTACGTGAACGCATTCGCAAGGGTCTTCAACTGTATTCAAGTGAGCCCACTGAGCCATATTTAAGCTCGCAGAATTATGGAGAGCTATTCAGTAATCAAGTGATTTGGTTTGTTGATGATACAAATGTTTACCGTGTTACTATCCATAAGACATTTGAAGGAAACTTAACAACGAAACCCATTAATGGAGCAATATTTATCTTCAACCCTCGTACAGGACAGCTATTTCTGAAAATTATCCACACTAGTGTTTGGGCAGGCCAAAAACGTTTATCGCAATTAGCCAAGTGGAAAACCGCTGAAGAGGTAGCTGCTTTGATTCGGTCTTTACCTATCGAAGAACAGCCAAAGCAAATTATTGTTACCAGAAAAGGCATGCTTGATCCTTTGGAGGTACACTGTCTTGACTTCCCCAATATTGTGCTTAAGGGTTCTGAGCTTCAACTTCCTTTCCAGGCTGCAATGAAAGTAGAAAAATTTGGAGATCTAATCCTTCGTGCAACTGAGCCTCAGATGGTCTTGTTCAACATATACGATGACTGGTTGAAGACAATTTCATCGTATACTGCGTTTTCAAGACTTATCTTGATACTTCGTGGGTTGCATGTCGACATCGACAAGGTCAAGATTATACTCCGCCCAGACAAAAGTGTCGTAACTGAACCTCACCATGTGTGGCCATCACTATCAGATGAGCAATGGATTAAGATAGAGGTTGCCTTGAAGGATCTCATTTTAGCTGACTATGGAAAGAAGAACAACGTTAACGTTTCGAGTTTGACTCAGAGTGAAATACGTGATATTATTCTTGGCATGGAAATCGCTCCTCCGTCCTTGCAAAGAGAGCAAGTAGCCGAAATTGAGGCACAAGCTAGGGAACAGTCACAAATGACAGCAACAACTACTAAAACTACAAACGTTCATGGTGATCAAATCATTGTCACAACCACAACTCAGTACGAATCTGCCACATTCAAAAGCAAAACAGATTGGAGGGTACGAGCAATTAGCGCAACTAATCTACACCTCCGAACGAAGCACATTTATGTATCGTCAGAAGATATTTCTGACGATGGTCTAACTTACGTGCTGCCCAAGAATATTTTGAGTAGGTTTATTGTTATTGCTGATCTTCGTACCCAAATTGCAGGTTATCTTTACGGTATTACACCTGAGGATAATGATCAAGTTCGAGAGGTTCGATGCATCGTCATGGTTCCTCAAGTCGGTAATCATCAGAGTGTAACCCTTCCAAAGAAACTCCCTGACCATGAAATGTTACGCGATTTGGAACCCCTGGGGTGGATTCACACTCAACCTAATGAAATTCTTCAAAATAGTAAGCAAGTCTTACCAGCTCCGGATGTACTTATGCACACTAAAATTTTGGAGGGAAATAAAGGTACCTGGAATGGCCAAAACGAGATAGTCATAACTTCCTCTTTCACACAAGGATCATGTTCATTGACTGCGTATAAGATTACAGAAACAGGCCTTGAGTGGGGAAAGAAAAATGCGAATTTGTCTGGTGGAGCAGCTAATGCTCAAGGTTACACCTCCAACTGTTACGAGAAGGTCCAAATGCTTTTGAGCGATCGTTTCCAAGGATTTTTCTTAGTGCCTGAAGGTGGCTTAGGATGGAATTACAACTTTCAAGGTGTTAAGCACACTGCCTCAATGGAATACATGCTGAAGGTTGACTCTCCAGAAAGATTTTATGCTGAATGCCATCGCCCTCAGCATTTCTTGTCATTCGTGCAAATGGAAGAAGGAGATGAAGCTGACGACGCAGACATTGAAAACTTTCTTGATTAGGTTAGCCTGCTCTTGAGGTTGTAATCTAAACTGATTTCTCTAAATGTCCTACATATTTAGATTTCTTGTCATTGGTCTTTGTTTGCCAAAACTGCTTGCATTTGAGTGAGGAGTCGCAAAATTATTTACAAAGGAATACTCAAAACTATCTGGAGAGTGGAATAAAGCTATCAGCCCAATATTTGGTTTTGATAGTTTTTTCGCTCTTGAAGTAAGTTTCGATTTACAATGTCAAGCAATATTTTCGCTTGAATCTGTTTGGCTCGCTTTTGTTCTTGTTTAAACCTATTATGGCGATCGACAGCAGCAATTTGTCTGCCTTCGAAATTACTGAAATAAAGCTGGTCTTCTCTTTCTTTTCGGAAACGACTCCGTTTCTGCATTTCAGCCAAAATGTCATCTTTATCAGTGCGGATCATAGACCTCATTTGTTTCCTTTTCATGACTTCATCATTTGAAAGCTTTACATAACTTGGTGGGCAACCAACTTTTTTACATTGATAGAACAACCGACGAATGCGATCATCCCTTGAATTCTTCGTCAAGTCGACACCTAATCTCTCGCATCTCCATCGGACTCTTTCAAGAAAGTCGTCCAAAACCAATGAACTTTGAAGATATAAATCCTTCTTTATCTCCCATTCTTCCACAGACGGTTTATAGACGAGACACTCTTCATGAAGCCAATCAAAAAATGAGTCATTCGTATGAGACATGTTCATATATTTCGTAGGAAAATCTCTAAACCCATTTCCTTCGAGAAGGACCTCAATTCTGGAGCCATTCAAATTCTTACGGTTGCCAAGCTCGAGAGGCACAGAACGTAGGAGATTGAATCTCAATGACAGCAACTTCAGGCTTCTCATTTGTGAAATCTCGATAGGAAGATACTTAATCTTGTTACAATCTGCTTCAAGCGATGTAAGTTGAGTAAATCTTTTGCACCATATTGAAGGTATATCTGCAAGGCTATTGTGAGAAACCTGAATGTTGACCAAGTTTTGCAACCCCCCGAATGATTCTGCTAGATTGCAGAAGAAATTATTATTGGCCTTTAAGACACTAAGATTGGATAGTAATCCAAAATGCTGTGGCAATTCGGTCAAATTATTATGAGAAATATCCAACCATAGCAGCGATTTAAGAAGACAAAATTCGGGAGGTATGGACTTCAACTCATTGTTAGATAAGTCTAGAGTTTCTAACATTAGAAGAGCACCAATTTCCACAGGCACTTCTTCTAGTGCATTGTATGCCAATTTCAAGTGGACTAATGACTTGGCGATACCTATTTCGTTAGGTAGGGTCTAGATTCACTATGAGGAACTTGTTCGTAGGATGTATAATTCGAAATAAAACTAAATAGTCTCACCTTAATGTTATTCTTTTCGAACGATATATATACGGCATTTTCAAAGCCTTCAAATGCCTTTCGAGAAAGATGGGACAGTTTACAGTTCTTGTAGTGTAGACTGCAAAGTTTAATCCAACCAAGGGTACAGTCGGATAGTTCCGATATATCATTACCCTCTACGTTCACGATTCGAAGATTACTCAGGGTCGACATAGAATCAGGTAAAAATTTTAATCTATTATTTTTCAGATCTAGATCCTCTAAGTTTGATAGATTTCCAAAATTAGCGGGCAATGATGAGAGAAAATTCGAAGAAATGTTGAGCGACGATAGATTCATGAGGTTCGACAGTCCATCTGTAACAACCTCAACTTTATTAGACTTCATATCCATAATTTCTAGTTTCTCAAGCTTGTATATATTATCAGGTAGAGATTGGATCTGATTAGATGATATGTCCATGATGCACAAATTTTGTAGAAAGCAAAGTTCATTTGGCAAGTTTGAGAGATGATTCCCTTTCACAGATAAAACTTGAAGATTATTTAGTTCTCCAATTGTGGACGGAAGGATACTCAAATGATTATTCTCCAGTAACATTATTTGTAAAGCCTTCATTGCATTAATACCAGTAGGTAATACTTTCAGTGCATTGCTTGAGATATTAAGTTTTCGTAAGGACTGAAGATTAAAGCAAAATGGCAAGTCTGGGATCTCCGTAATCATATTGCATGACAGGTCCAATATTCGAACGTCCATGAGTCGGTTTTTAGCTTGCAGATCCGCGTACAGTTCCGAAGGAATGCTATTCAGTTCTTGACTTTGCAGGTCGATGCGATCCATTCTCGATATTTTTATAACCGATTCCTCGATAAAGTCTTTCTCTTTTCTATTATGAATTATATTATCATTGTTATCGCTTATTTCTTTTTCGCGATCCCTTAAAATTTTTACCATGCTGTGCTGTCTATGTTTAGCGCCCTCTATTTTCCTTCCAACGTGGTCTTGAAAAAAAGATGTTTGCATTCGATTTCTAGTATTGAATTTTACTAACGTTTCTCGCTTTTGGGCACGAGTAGTTTCCCTGGCAGTTCGACGAGCATTACTAAAATTCGTTTGAACGCATCTACGATAGCCTTCAATCGCTTTTCGCAGATCAAGCAAATCTGATTTATTCCTTCTCAAAGATACAACAGTTTTATATAATTGATTCTTCTCATATAAGTGGCTTCTCCAAGGCAGATACTTCGTAGAAAATCGCGGTAACTTTCGAGTCAAGTATCCTCGTTGCTTTAACTCTTGCTGGACATTGGCAAAATGATGCGACCAAAGTTTGCAAAACGAGTCGAAGTGTAATTCATTGCGAAGTGAACTATACCGCTTGAAGTAAAAGTGTAGCACTCCAAAGTCAAGAGAGACATGTTTACTGACGACTCCTGGTCCCTTCATGCATTCAATAAATTGATGAAATGTTAATCGATTTCTATTGTCAATATCAAATGATGAGAATAGATCAAATATATTCACAGATGCAAATTTATCTGCAGCTTTCAATTCATCACACATTATCAACGCAAGTTCAAGATCAGAAGCGTCTAAATGGCCTTTGCTATTGTTGCAAACATCGAAAATTTGTCTAGCTTTTCCTTCCAACACAGTTCTGTCAACAATTCGGAGGCCTAGCCGGAATTCGGCATAATCAATGAATTCGGTGTCCAAGCGCTGAAAGTAATCCAAAATGAGATGTGAAAGTACGCTGTACTTTTCAAGACTATCTTCAGAAAGCTTAGCATCTTTATTGGCCACACGTTTATCTTTTTGAAAATCAATCGTAGACATGCTAACAGTTTGAAAATATCCTTCAGCAATCACAGTAGGAACGCTGTTTTGATCCATTTTTTCTTCGAAAATAATGGAAAGATTACTGATTCCAAATGCATTGAAATCTCGTGTCGCTAGAGACCAAAACCCATCCCTACCAACGAGTTTCATATTAGTAAAGTTGATTTTATCAAAGTATTCGTTATCTTGAATCGCTGATATTTTGTTGATTCTCGATGATGGAAGAAGATAAATTGTAATTGACGAGGAACCTTGGCAAAGAGGAGGCAAATCACAGCAAACGATTCTCATCTTCGATCCTCTCATGATTTCCAATCGTATCTCACAATACGATGAAAATTTGTTGCTCTTTAATCTGGCGAGTGAAAGAGTCGTCCACATTGATCCATTGATAGGAATGCTCATTCGATAATAAATGTTGTTACAGGCAAATCAGCTATGTTTGTAAGAAAATTGAAACTCAACGTGAACGCTCAAAAGCCGGTATTGCTGGTCGATATGTTTTATTTTTTAAGCGGGTGCCTTTTTAACGTAGTGTGAAAAGAAGTTTAATTTCAAATCGATTCATTCTCAAACCTTTTACTTGCAAGCATGTTACCAGTCCTTTTCAAAAGCAAATCATAATCAATGTATTGTTCATAATGATTACATGCCGCGATGACCCTTGAGAGATCATTGATATTTAGCTTCGGGGTATAGTTATGGATCAACTCCATAGAGTGATGAGTTGTAAATGGAGATAACAAAATCGGAACATCTTCTTGATGCACATCGATCAATTCTTTCAATTCTGCTGAAATTTCAAATTTATCACGTTGTCCACAAATAATGAGCGCGGCCTCGAAAGGAATGCCTGAACGTTTGCATCGGCTATACTCTCCTAGGAACCCGAGCACTATATCTTCGCGAGTGGCGTGGCATAAATATAAGGTTCGAGCTGGTTTTTCTCGCAGGCCCGATAAGAAAACAGTCAATGAAGTGGTTGCAACTGAAATATCATTTACTGTGTAATGTCTAAATCGGTGTTGCGCACCGCTGATCATATCACTTTTGAATACTCGCTCGAGATCCATCAGAGCTGGATGTCCTAGATAAGGTCGATCAGGAACGCAACCTACAACCAAATGAATACGAATGAGTCGAAATATATCGGCTTATCAAATTGAAATCATACTGCATGATGCAAATCGACTCACCAAGCAATGGTACGTTCCAGCGTTTCAGTGCCCTCGACAAATAATCTTTCGTTTGTTCATATTTATCAGGTCTTACTTTGTTAATGATAACCCCTGCCAGTTTAACATTGTGTTGTTCACATAGAGCTCTGTTCAAGGCTAACTCATCAAAGCAGGATCCCTAAAATTGCAAAAGATGTGATGTAAAACAAAACAAAGGATAAGACCATAATCCAAATAAAAGATGATAGGTATGAATATTCCGGAATTGCTTACCAAACCCCCATTGGCGACAAGAACCATATCAGCACCAATGGCATGAGCAACTTTAGCATTGGAAGCATCCACCACACTGCCTACAGCAGTGTGACCGGTTCCTTCGCATAGAACAACTTCGTTTGCATCTGCAATAGCTTCGTACGATCTTTGAATCTTATCTATTTGATCATTACTGGATATTTTACCATCTATGTAGTCTTTAGTGTAACCTGATGGAATCAGGACAGGTGACATGTGTTGGTAATCAATATGCTCTAGTTGAAAGTGTTGTCTGATAAGTGTAACATCTTTATCAACGCGTATTTCTTTTTGAAGTTGTTCTGAGAATACTGGGACATGTTGTTGTCCTACAGGTTTCAGATAACCAATAGAGTGTGGGAAGCGCTTCTTCAATCCTGATATAAGGGCAAGACAGGTTGTTGTCTTTCCACAATGCTGGTGCGTAGCTGCGACATAAATGGGTCTACGATGACGCACAGAGGTGCTATGGAACCTAAGTATTGATCTCATGTGAGCCTTGGAATGTAAGGTATTGATGATTGGTTAATTCTCCTTTTTCTGCTGATTCTTGAAGGGAAGAAAGAAGAAAATGACACACAAGAGACAAGAGATGTCAGCAACAAGAGGGGAAAAAAGGTGTGATGATAACGTCACTCTCTAAAGTTGAACTTGAAAATAAATGGGATTGATAGTACATGTGGAAAGAAGGGTTATGAGTCTATTTGAATCCCGTGAACAACTCACATTTTCGTCTTCAATCTCGCCAGAAAAGTAACGCCTGGGGCGTCTGTATTCTGTATTTTGCAAAAAGAGATTATAATATTTCCAAAACAATCATTTTTCTTATTGTGTAAGCTTCAAAGCCATCCAAAAGTCCATGGCAGCAAGACAAGGCTTCACAGCGCACATATCTCAGGCGTCTGAAGATGCAAAGAGAGCCGTATTATCTCGCGCTCCTACCGCGATAAAGTCACATTATTGGCTGAACAATCTAAATACAACATGTACTATCAAATCTGCCCCTCCGCGTTCACCCGAAGTAATGGAAATGTTATCAACTCATTCTGGATGGCTTGTGAAAAGAAATGAACAGCATGTCTGGCAGAGAAGATGGTGCTGCGTCGTTCCCCATATGTTTCTGTACTACTTTGAAGCAGAGCCTGAACACGAAGACGGGGACGACGGATATGAAACGAAAGAGGGGTTTTCGGGTGGGGGGATATATCGCAGCGATGCGTTGATTGTTGAAAATCAAGATATGTTAAATGATGCAGTGAGAAATGGGTATACTCGTCATAATAACAGGAGCTCTGCTTCTCCTTCAAGAGGAAGTGATTCTTTTGCCGAAAGGAAGAATACGCCTTCGCCTACAATGCTGGAGCGTAAATATACTGCACCAGTGAGAGGGCCGACAACAAGAAGCAACGATTTATCACCGTCGGGTATTATTGATTTAGAATGCTACTCATCTGTGAAGCAGAGTTCAGTGCATGAATTAGTTTTTGAATTGACTGGAGATCCTATCACTAACCCTGATCTGCGTTCTTTCTACTTCCAAGCTGGTAGTCAAGATGATCTTGAGATATGGACTAAGGCTCTTTTGTCAGATAGGCATTCAGCATTAAAGGATGAAAGGGAAGCATATCGTCAAGTCTGTGATAGCTTCCAACTTCAGTTGCAGAATATGTCTGACATGATTGATACTGCGGAAGGTAAAACGGCTGATACTGAAAGGCAACTATATAATGTTCGTAGTCAAGCCCAGAAGTTTAGAACTCAGATTGTTGCTATAGTTCGGGAAGCGTTTGAGCAAAGTTCTTGGCAAAAATCAGTACAAGAAGGCAACACCAATGACGCAACCGAAAAAATAATTGAATCATTGGAGCAAGCAAGGCTGACCTGCTTAGACCAACTGGATGAAATTGTATCTTCCGCTGATTGCGGAAGATTGTCAAAAGACTATGGAGCACTGACAGTTCAATTACTTGCAGATTATCTTGCTACTGTGGTCGGATCATACACGGACTTAAATGTACAATTAAATAGCGCTCAACAAAAGTTGACCAAATCCGAAGGTGTCGATCATGCGGTTGTATCGGATATGAAATTAAAGTTAGATAATCTGGAAGCAGAAAGAAACGAAGAAAAGTCCGCGTATGAAGCTAAGATTGCGGCAATGGAGGAACGACTGAAGGAATCACAAAGTGCGACTGTAGAGTTGAGAAATCAAATGAATACACAACGAATGGATTTCAGTATGTTCCAAAGTCAGGCAAAGAGCAAGCTACAAGAGCTGTCCGCTCATAAGAAAATTCTTAAAAAAGAAGTAATTCACCTTCGCAAAAAAGTCGAAGAAATTGAAAGTGAGCGCGATGCTGCTCTTCATATAACAAGCAGTGTCAAATCAACTGTTGAGTCAGAAAAAGAGAAGAATCAAGTACTTGAAAAATATATCGAGAACATGGAAAATCAAGTTCGAGTGCAGCAAAATATGATGGAGATGATAAGTCTCAGTGGGATGAGTGACGTTAGAAGTCGGAATGGTAGTGTAGTAGGGCGCATAATTGGATCATCAGACGATCAGTCTTTTAGCAGTTTTGGACAACTTATGTCAGAACCGCAATTCGCAGCACGAGATTCATCGGGCTCTCTTCGGTTACCCCCAAGCATTAAGAGTGTCAAAGCCAAAATTCCATCTAGCGCAATTACTTCGAATGACAATAATGATATAGCCATGGCCACTCCTCGTGGAATGCTAGATGCTCAATTGCAAGCTAAAGATCGTCATGATGATCACCGCAAAATGGCGCTTCCACCAAAGATTGCAAATCGTTTTCCCTTTGAAACTCACGATGATGACAACCAAAGTACATTCAGTGAGCTTACAGAAGATAGAACTCAACGTGCATTTGATGCTGCACCTAGGATCCATTACACTACAAGTGACATGACAGGTCAAAATATTTTAACAAGCGAAAATGATGGTGAAGGAGAAGTGAAATACGAAAAGATTTCCAATGACGAAAATAATCGCTACCCACCAAAATACATCATCGGAGGTCCCGATGAAACAACAAGTCAAAAGACCTCAAAGACAGACAAAATTGATGATTCTCAATCGAAGGCCTCCAGAGTTGAGTCTGTGATATCAATACATAGCGAATCTAGTGGCGGTTCAAAACTTAGTGTTGCACAACGAGCAAGACTCGCTGCAGATCAATCATCTAGCAATTCAGTTGATGTATCTAATGCGCTGCCAACAAATACAACGAATGAAAAAACAATATCAAATAAAGGTCCAAGGACTAGATCCCGGTCCCCTGGTGTATTTCAGCAACTTGGACGCCGAGTGGTTACAGCCATTGACAACTCACCTTTAGGTGTGAAGCTTCCAGAAGATACTGTAACGCAAAAGCCAAAAGCTGAAGACAAAGATGCAGTAGTTTCCGGAGAGCCAAAGCTCACGCTGGAGGAAAGACAAAGAATTCAGCGAGAAAGACAGATACAAATGCTGAAAGCGAAAGGTCTTATTAAAGATGAAGGGGATATCAGAGGAGGAGCCGGTTCAGAATCCATCAGTCCTAGCAGACGAGACAGGAAGAAAACTTAAATTATCTTTCTAATGTTTATATAAAAGGTATCATTAAATATATGTCTCTTTACTTCGCCATCGCGGCCCCTTGTCCAGAAACTATTTTTGATGGATTCATCTCTCCATGAAATTGGGTGTTTGAAAAGCAGGATAGTCCTGTCGCTGTGAGCGCTGATGGAGTGATGAGTTATGATTTTTCAAACAAAATAGACTAATGTACGTGTAAAAGAGATTAGATAAACGTCACATCTTTCTCCTATTACCCAACGTAACGTATTCTATACAATTGTATTATGTTTCGTGCCAGTAGTTACAAGATTGCTGAAGAATCTAAAAAAATCTTACTTTTTGGAGCAACGTTACTGAAAGTAACTGAAAACAGGAACACCAGCTGTCACGATTGCGAAGAGGAAGCAAGATCATTCCAACAAACACTTCAGTATCATAAATCAATGTTAGAAAGCTACAGAGAGAAGTGGAACTGGCATAATCTCAATTCTAGGATACCCACAGTATCATGGCCGCTTAACATCCCAGAGGAAAATGAAATTTCTGCCCTACAGTTTGATTATAAATTTTGCAAATCGATTCACTCCTCTTACTGTCAAGATCTTTCATTTCGCATCGCTAGTTTTCTACTGATGCAACCTGACTTAGAATCTCAAAAGGAGGGATTGGGGATGATGCAAGAACTGGCTGAAAAAGACAATCCTGACGCCATGTGCGCTCTTGCAACATGTTTCAATGACGGTAGAGCTGGACTCGAGATTAATCCCAAGGTTGCCACTTCATGGTGGATGAATGCTTGTGAAAAGCATGAGCATATACAGAGTTTGTATGAGATGGGAGTTGCGTTCTACACTGGAGAGGGCGTTCCTGAAAACGAAGAAGTGGCTGTGGAATATTTTAGGCGAGCGGCTGATTCAGGTCACCCTGGTGCTTGTTACGTAAGTTTTCTGTTTCATTCATCTATTTTTTAGTTTATGTCAAGTCGACTATTCTAACATTTAATTATTGAAGATGTTGGGAGACTGCTTATTGGATGGAGTTGGAGTAGAAAGAGATAGAAGCGAGGCATTAGAGTGGTTAATTACATCAGCGGAACTGGGTCACAGAGGGGCTCGGTCACGTGTCTTGGCTGTACTTGAAATGGATCCAAATAAGTGTGAAGATTATCATGGTTTCACTGATAGTTCTAGGCAATCTCTAGCAACGGCTTGGGCGAATGGTAAACTTTCGTCCTCATCAAAAGCGGTCGATGCTGATAACACGCACATTAGCCCTTTTGATCACGGGAAAACACGTGATGTGCTTGAAATGCAATATTCAAGTAGACCAGCCAACATAGAAAGGCGATATACAATTGGTGGCGGTAAGTCAATGCTGTCTTTCAATCAAAACTTTTTCTATTATTTAACTCTCATGTTCCTTTTGTGGCTTGTATTTAGGTGCAAGAAATCCTCATGTGCTTAAGAGAAGGGAAACCATTGTTAGAGAAAGTAGGCAGGGCGATGCTGGATGAGTTAAAAAGTAGATTTTTTAAAAAAAGAAAGAACTACTGTATGATAAAATATCGCTAATATTTTCAAATATTGTGTTGCCAAATTTATCTCTCATTCATGATCAAAATCTGTTTTGTTGTACACGATTGACGGGAAAGTTCGACCTTTCGATGGAATTGTGATTTTTATCACTCTGCTCACAGCTTTAGCAGATTTTTTCGCTGGAGATTTTGATGGCGATGATACCGGACCCTTAACCTTCTTGCTCTGATTCTGTCGCTTTCTTCGGACAAGTAGTCTCAAATAAGCAGCATCAATCGGTGTTTCTAGATCCCTAGGGAAAACTTTGATCATCTCGTCATATTTCTTCAGGCGTTCGGCGCCGGCCTTGTAGCTGTCCCCTTTTTTTGATGTATTTTGCTTAAATGTAGCCTCGGCTTGGACCCAATCATCGTATACCGTGGAATACGCATCTAGGGCTGCGACCAATTCTTTCGAAAGTTTATTTTCAGAGGTGTTAGACTTGAGAACTACGGGCATGGGTACACTAACGAGAAAGACTTCTCCACCAGACTTTCCATCTGGTACCTGTACTTCAAGTCTTTGGCCTGGAATATGAGGATTGGAGAAGCTGATGGTGTCACCAGAAACTTTATTTTCAGGAACTTTCACTTGAACTTTGGCGGATTTAGGAACTAATTTTCTGGGTAGATTCTGTTCTGTTTGACACTTTATTAATTCAACGCACTTATTGTAACACTTCAAAACTTTCCGTTTCAAAGCTAATGATTCTTTCTTGGATTTCTCAATTATTTCATTTTCATTATTTCCTGTTGTTGTCTTGAATGTAGTAGTTCCAATAGATTTATCATCTCCATCGGATTTATCCTTCGCTGGTGACTTACTAATTGCAGCTTCTTTCGGTTTCAACGTTTTTTTCTTTCCATCCTCTTTTTTCTTTCCATCCTCTTTTTTCTTTCCATCTTCCTTTATCTTTTTCGATAGCTTTTCTTTGATGTTGCCATCTTTTGTTACTCTCTTTCTTTTTTTACTGTCATGAAAAATCAGTAAGTTACCTGTGAAATCTGGGAATGACGAGATAGTGCATCTTTCAAACAAAAACGAAATGTACTCACCCCTTCGTTTTCATAGATCTGACCCAATCGCGTTCTTCTTCTAATCCTGAGTCATATCCCTCTTCCATCTCAAGGTCTCCTATATTAACGAAAAATGCGAGGTCATCTGCATCGAAATCATCCTCATCATCCTCATTTGCACTTTTCTTCTTCTTAGCATCAGCTTCAATTTTGGTTGTTCCATAAGCACTAGTCGCTAAAATCTGTTGCGCAACATCGATTCTCAAATCAGAATCATCCAGGAATCCACCAGAATCATCAGTGTAGCAACTACCATGATCGGAATCACTGAAGACATCAAAGTCGTTCCCATGAACACCTTCTCCCTTATCTTTTTCCTTCTGACGAATCCGTTGGTCTAAATCATCAATCATAACCCCCTTGGAATATTTGGCCTCAAGGTAGTCAATTATTGAACTAAACTGCTCTCTCCTAACTTCTGTACCATCTCCGAATGATCTTGACGTACTCCTTTCCTGTGATAAACCAGCATCTGATTCATTATCACTTTGATTTTGATTCGCAGAACCTTCGATATCCATTTCAGATGTGTTGGTGTTGGATGGTTTCTTTTCATCATGGTGTTCATAATCAGGATGAAGTTTCTTATAAGCTTCAACTCTCTTGTTGCGAACACGTTTCATAGCAACTCCTAAATCTGCAGTAACGTTCATTGGAATGAAACAAATTAAAGAATCTCGCGGTGATATGTTGGTCATTGTCGTCATAGTTTCTGAAACTATCCTACGTTACTTACTTAGCTGTTAGATAACAATGAAAAAAAGGTTTCTTGTTGTTGTTTGTTGTGTGTTGTCTGAATTTTTGGCTCCATTAATGAACTAAATACTGTTTATAGATAAATCAAAGTACTCTAAAATGGTGTATCAATATAAAAACACGTGGTCGATATCTTTCTGACAAAGCACACAACGCAACAACGCAACAACGCATCACAACAAGACAACGGGAAAGCTTACATACACAGAATCATTGAAAAGAACGCAGTATTCGTTAAATTACGCTAAAATGAATTCACTTATGAGAACCATATTCACTATCTTCATGCTTTTCGCATCCATGGGTATGACATCTGCCTTCGCTCCTATGCCTTCAACTCGCGCTGTTTCTGTCACATCCACGACATCCCTTAACATGGTTTTCGGGAAGAAAAAGACTGCTGCCCAAAAGGCTGAGGAGGAAGCTAAAGCAGTAAAGTACTGGCAGGGTGAATGGGTTTGCAAAGATTGTGGATACATCTACAACAGGCAGGAATGTGCTGGTATGTATTTCGAAGAACAAGGACCTGGGTTCAGGTGCCCCCAGTGCTCCGGACCAAGAAGGAGATATGCGAAGAAGGTTGGAGATGTCGTCGGAACCACTTTGGATGGGGGAGATGCGCCCATCCTCATCTTTTCTTTCGGTGGTGTGATTGCTACTATTTTGTTTGGAATCTGGGCTGTTGAGAATCTATAAGAGTTGTTCAAGCTTTCAGGATCGTGATTGCTGCATCCGATTTTGACGGACTGTACACGATACCATATTGTATCTCATTCAAGCAATCATTTTTCATGGATTCATGACAAGAAACCTAGGACGACACTGTAGATATTTTTTTATAAAAAAATAAAAATAAACAGTTTTAGAACGAAAGAATAATTTTGAAAGCGCATCATATGTGTTTTTAAAATTTGATTGATTCATACCTTTCAGATTGACTACTTATACGAGTAAACATAGTCTATTTCGTATAGCTTTCTACGACCCCTGGTGCTTTTTGGTATCCAAAGAAGTGTTCCAAGTTCCAAGTTCCAACCCACTGCCAACTGCAGTACCAAAATGATTCAGTATCATTATATCGTAATCAAGGTACAGTAGTGTCATTTTCCTATTTTTGTAAATGCTTACGGAAAAACCCTCCTTGTGACTGATGACAACATATCTTTTCCCAGATATCTTTGTTCAATCGATCTTTCTAGATGAAGACAATGAGATCAATCGAGACTGATGGGAAATCTAGATCTACCTTCAATGTGTCGCGATGGACGCGATCCGAAAAAAGATCTAAAACTTCTCAACAACGTGTAAACGAACAAATGTGGGATGACAGAGGAGGAGATGGCAATACTATTCCTTCTCGTGGTGGTTTCATAGAGTATTTGAAGCCTTTAACGCAATGGTTTTGGAATATAGAAGAAGATTATGATCAAACACGGGATGAATTCGATGATTTTGATGCAGAGATGATTTCAACAAGGCGAAAGAAGATAAGGAACCAAATTATAGTCCT
>Ga0213868_10001775_pt1 | contig 20844 bp, 23 predicted proteins | sample PICome_9_FD_160087 | JGI IMG/M metagenome (GOLD analysis project Ga0213868, IMG submission 160087) | Coastal seawater microbial communities near Pivers Island, North Carolina, United States - PICO127 | ecosystem: Environmental > Aquatic > Marine > Coastal | place: USA: North Carolina...
CCTAAGAGCCTGAGCTTTAGCAAACTTGTCGAGTTCGGCAACTTTACGTTCACCATTCTTTGCAATCACCGCACGTAACTGTTCAAACTGGTCGTTTGACACCCCGCCCCCGCCCCCGCCCCCGCCGCCCAATTTTCTCAATATATCGTTTAATTCCGCCGCCATAACGTCTGCGGACTTAATCGCCGCCATCGTAACTAACTGGTCCGAGTGCAAGGTGTGCATATCCCCCAACGCTGCGGCTTATACTGCATCGCGTGCGACATTTTGATTTTTTTGATTTTTGATTTTTGATTTTTGATTTTTTATTATTTTTTATTTTTTATTTTTTATTTTTTTTACGATTCTTGTTCATCCACCATCTGTCGAAGATGTTTGATTGCACGCTGGATTTGCTCCTTCAGCGTCACCAACTCGTCACTCTTCGGTTGCGTTTGCTCAAGATTTTTGGCCCGCGCGCACGCGTGGGTTACGTACCGACCGGCAGCGACCCAACCAGACGAAAGCGCCAGGTTCGCCCTGATCGCCTCCTCGTTGTTGGCGTGGTTCGTGCCGAGGTCTACTTTCTCGATCGTGCGTTTCATTGCGGTTTCAATCGCGGTTTCAATCGCGTTTATGTTTTCTGCGCGTTCCTTCTTGTGCGCATTTTCGTGGGCCGTTGTGATGTAGTTGAGGTTGTCTGCCAACGAAATTAAGTTCGGCAGCGGCGGAACGGAACCAAGCTTGCTTTTTTTGGAGCTTGCGTAGGCGGCCATAAGAACAATAAGTGCAACCAAAACCGCAACCTGATGGCCTACCGATACGCCTGGGGTCGACCCAATGTCGGATGCAAGCGTTGATACCGCCGTTGCGGTTTCGCGGGAGTTGTCGCGCGTAAGCGTGCTAACAAAGTCATCGACCTTCTCCGTGAAGAGTGGGAATCCGCGTTTCAGCGCCGCAAAAACAGACCAAGCCTGTTGCAGTGCAGGCGAGCGATCCAACGCAGAATTCACCCTGCGTTGCACGACACCGAGAAGAAAAGAAAGCAATTTCCGCAGCTTAGACACAACGCTTTCGTCATCGCCCCACTCAGTCCGGAAAGCGCGTGCAATATCACCGCCAACCTGTCCTAGCGCATCAGGAGACTCCTGGGCGGCGGCGACGACGATGGGCATCACCTTATCTGCCAAACCCCCTAAGGCAATTGCCGCAATAACGGACGTCACGTTGTTTGCGGTCATTGCTTCTGCCGCCGCGTCTGTCATTGCCAGTGCCAGTGCCATTGCGTCGACAGCAGGTGTGCAACCAGGGGTGCTGACCCGTTGCATATATGCAGACGCGCGTAAATCTGGCGCGTGGGTTATGCCTGGCCGACAAAGGCTCTAAGAGCGGCGATGCATCTTTGGGCGATTTCACCCGTTTGACGTTGTTTGGGATGATCGTCGCCGAGGCAGCTGATGCGATATGCCATTATCGCGCCCTCGGCCTGTTCGCGCGCGGCGGTTATCCGTTGTGCACGTTCCAGCGTCTTATTCGCTTGTTCCAACCTTGCCGCTTCGGTTTCCGCTTCTTTTATTCTCTTTTTAGCCTCCTCGCTCTCACGAACATGTTTCGCCGCTGTTTGCTGCTGTGTTTCGTTGCAATGATCTTTTGCGAGTTGAATCTCACTATTTAATTCGGCAACGGTGGTTTTCAAAATCGCGTTGTCTTCTTGCACTGCATCGCGTTCATGTTCCACGTCTTTGCATCTTGCAAGTACTTGATCGGATAGGTGTTGCCATTCGATTTTTTCGTGCACATATTGTTCATGAAGTGCATCAAACGTTCCTCTCACTTTTTGACGATTTTCTTCAATCTTTGCTCTCACTTCTTTAATGTTGTCTCGAGTGAAATTATGTGTGCCATAGAGGTGTTCGTCGTCTGCATAGTTTAAAGCATGCAATATTTCATCAACTGAAGTAGTTTCATGTTGTTGTTTCTGCAGGGATACTAGCTCAGTTTTCAATTCGTCGAGTCGGGTATTCAATTCAACAGCGCCGTCTGGTAAGGGTGAAGCAACTGGGGTGACAAGGTTAGTATTTACTGCAGCAAGTGCAGCGGCTTGATTGGCTTGTTCTGCTCGTACTTCCTTGAGCGTAGTAAGTACAGCTTGGTCCATTTGCAACGGTGCTCGCTTCAGTGCACCCTCTAGCATCTTGCTTAGATCTGCCGGTAAAATTGCACTAGCGTGATCGGCCGCCACCGGTGAGGGTGAAGCAACTGGGGTGACAAAGTTAGCATTTACTGCAGCAAGTGCAGCGGCTTGATTGGCTTGTTCTGCTCGTACTTCCCTGAGCGTAGTAAGTACAGCTTGGTCCATTTGCAACGGTGCTCGCTTCAGTGCATCCGCTATTATCTCGCGTAGATTTGCCGGTAAAATTGCACTAGTGTGATCGGCCGCCACCGGCGGCGGTGGGGCGTCGAGGAGGGTGGGGTCTAGCCCTGCCATCTTACACTTCATATTCACCGCACCCCTTGGCACCCCGGCCTTCAACATTTTAAAAAAAGGATCATATTCTGGTCCGGCTGATCCGCCGCCGCCGCCGCCGCCGCCACCGGCCGGGGGATTAGGGGTTGACGCCCCCCCCCCCGTCGTATCCACCTTAGGGAATTTTCTCGCCGCCGGCACCTTCTTAGGAGCTTTCGCCGCCTCCTCACTTCTCCTCGCTGCTGCTTCTTTAGCTAAATTCCTTTCCTGTAAAAAATTTGCTACTCCGCGCCGCTTTTCTTGATCCGAGGCTAGGCTGGTGCTGTACATAATCTCGGCTTTGGGGTCTGGAAACAATGTCTCAAATTTGGTTTCTTTGTCTGCAACACGTCTTTTCCCGGGCTGAAAGAGTTTCACGATCATTTTGTCCGCCTTGGATTGAATCATCTCGAGAATAGCAAGTATGTTTCCAACAGTGTCCTTGTCAGCGACTTCAATGCGACATTCATCGCCACGTGCACTCTTAAACATGTAAACTTTCCGTACATCATCACCGTATTTGCCTTCGCCTTGCAAATAAACGTACGGATTTTCTGGATCGGGTTCCCCCAAGTAGTTTGATTGTTTTACAACCCTGCGCACAGCTTCATTGTCGGAACTATTGACAGGGACTACGTTGATAATTTTGCATGGACGGTACCTCGTGCGCAATTTTAGACGCGTTTCAGCATTGGCATTCATTTGTGCGTACCCAAATGTGTTCGCGTCTTTGACTTTCAACCGTGTGATATCGGCAGTGTTCCAGCACCACACCGTTTCTGCTGTGTTGTAAATGGCAGCGAAATCCTTTTCATCGACTGATGAAATGGTGATGGGCACCTTGTAGTCGATACTAACAACGCCCGCATCGTCCATTAGTTTTTTAACGGTAGTGGTCGCTTGTTCATCTTCAATCCTTTTGTTTAAGTATTGAAACGTGTACTTATCCAACCTGACATTACTGTTTTTCGATTGCAAGGCAGTGACCGCATCATTTAGCAGGTCAGCGCACGTTTTATCTGCCGGGTTGACAACGTCAATGATAAATGTTTCACCCCGTTGTACGGTGGCCCCATTCGCAATGAGTTCTTGAAACGTGAATGGTTCAGGGGGTACGCTCGCAGCCATTTCGATTGGAGCGCGTGAACTGATGCAGTCTGCGCACGCCAGCATATACGCCGACCCTTGCAACGTGTCTGCGCAACGCACCTTTTTGTTTATTTTTTTTTTATTTTTTTTTAAAAAAAAAAAAAAAACACCGCAACCATGCCCCCCTTCAACGCGGCGGCGCGCGCGGCCGAGATCATTGTGCTGTTTCAAAACGCGCTCATCTACACGGTGGTGCTCCGGAACATCGACGGGCTCGTGCAGGACAAGGACCACTCGATCGTAATCATCATCATCAGCACCGCCATCGGCGCCGCGGGCGTCTACATGCTCGAGTGCGCGGTGCAGGCCGAGATCGTCAACGGGTTTGCAACGTCCGCCTTCAAGCCGCTGCTCGAGCTCGCCGACTTTGTGCTCAAAGTCGGCGGCAACATCCTGGTGCAGCTCACCAGCTCGCTCGCGGCGACGCTCGCCATCACGGTGTTTGCGAGCGCCAAGACGCTGCTGTGGGGGTTTGCGGGCGCGTTTGCATCGTTGACGCTGCTGTGGCTGCTGCAGGAGACGGTCCGGACGGCGGCGGCGTCCAGGGAGCGCAGTCGTCAAAATCCCGAGTAACAACGTTCGCGGCGCCAGCGATGGCCGCCATGCGGGCGGCGCGGTCGGAGCGCGGCCGGAGCCGCGCCAGCGCGTCGGCTTGATCGATGCCGGCGACGGCGTGGGCAAGAAGGTGCATCCGGAGCTCGGCCGCGAGCGAGTACATGCACATGACAAACCGTGACATGCCCAGGTTGGGGGGCGTCTCCCGGCCGACGGCACGCCAGAACGACACGTAGTTTGAATCGTCGTGCTGCCAGGCGACGGTCGCGAGCAGCGCGGGCGACTTGGTCAGCTGCGCAAACGACGGCAACGACGGCCGTCGGCACGCAGGGCACCGGATGTCGGCGGCCATCATCTCGGGCACCAGGATGGTGCGGCGCAGCGCCACCTCGTAGCACCGCGCGCACGCCCGCGCGGGGCACGTCGCGCACAAACGCACCGGATGTTCGATTGCGGTCTCGAGGCAGTAGACGCAGGGGTCGGCGCGGGCGCGAGTACGAACCATTAGGCGGCTGGCGTGCAACCGTGCACTCGTTAGGTGTGGCACACTATTTGCCTCGGCTGCAGCTGTGCATTCATCCTCCAAAATCGGATTTTAGCCCATTCATGCCGACCATCGCCGAATACTTTGACGTCGTCGGGCTTGCGCCGCCGCCCGCGTGGCGGTTTGCGGGGTTCCGCGATGCGTACCGGTACACGTGGAACAACTACTTTATTATGCGGCAGCAACAATCGCCCGAGCTCAACAGCGGCGGCGTTAGCGCACTTCACCGTCACATTCAATGGTGCGCGGCGTACCCTGAGATCCACCGTGCATTTTCGGAGTAGCGGGGGGTTGCATGCATACATGCAGCACTATTTTTTTATTTTATTTTATTTTTATATTTTTTTTTTTAAACATTGTTTTATTATTAAAAAAAGAAAGAGAAGTTGACTGTTGAATCGAGGATTGTTTTAGTTGACCGCGTTGTCTTCGGCGGCGGTCGCAGCAATCGCACGATCCAGCGCTGCTTGCAGTGCCGTCATTTTGTTCTCGGCCGCAGTCATGACTTCGCTGAAGCCCTTCAACGCCCCCACAACGTCCATTCGCCCCGGCAGCGATGCGCCGTCACGCCGCATGTACGCGGCGTACTCCGCTGCTTTGTCTGGACACCACCGTTCCACCCCATCGATTATTTCTTTGCGTTTCTCAGAGAGGCGTGAAGCGAATTGGTGCACGGCCGCCTCTTTCGCATCCCTGACCGACGTTTCGCCGTCGGCAACGACCGCGTTGGCAGCCGCAGTTATGTCCGCAATCACAGTGGCGGACGTTTCCTCTGGCAAGCACATGTGCGCGTCGACCGAGAACAACCCTATTAGCGCGGCTGTCAAGGCGTTGCGGTTGCGTTGCCGCTTTGGGTTGGAAGTCGAAGTTGACCGTGGCTTTGTTGGATCGGCCTTTGGTTGCTTGACGCTGCGGCGTTCGGCGTCGGCGTCGGCGTCGGCGTCGGCGTCGGCGTCGGCGGTACGTTTACGCTTGCTTGCGTCTGCACCACCGCCGTCTGGCGCGGGCGGCGTTGGAGTGGGGGATGGGGGCATGCTTTAGATTGGGTTGGACACGAAAGGAAAAAAAAAAGATTAGTGAACGCCGATGCGGTCGGTTCACCTTTAAATTTCGCCCAAGCATCAAACACAATGTCCATTGGACATTTGTGCATTGTTTGTGCTGAACCATAAAGAGAAAGTTAAATCGGAGAAAGCCCTACTTGCGGATCGGGCAGACCCCCCGCCACGTCGGCGTCGGCGTCGGCGTCGGCGTCGGCGTCGACGTCGACATTGGCATTGACGGCCGAGGAAAGCCCGTGCGGCGCAACGGGCGCTGCTTGGATGACTTCCGCCGCCGACGCCGGCACTGGCGCTGCTGCCGCCACTGCTTCAAGGCCGAGCTCGACGAGGAGCGCGTCAATGTCAGTGTCGCCGCCCGAGTTTGAGAAGCAGGTGGCAATTTCGGCGACCTGCTCCTTGGCTTCTTCGGCGATGGCGGCGTGGTCGTCGGCCGAGCTGTAGAGCGACTCAAAATCGTTGGTCTCGAGGTTGGTCCCTTTAAGCGCCGTGAGGGCGCTGATGGTCATGTCGCGCATGGCCGTCATGTGCTGGGCGTCCTCGAGCCGCGACAGCACGCTCGAGCACGTTTTTTGCCGCATCTGCTCGCGGCGAAGCTTGGTGACGGCCAGCAAAAACGCCTGCGAGGTCCGGCCCTGGTCGCGGTACGCGTCGGAAACCGCGGCCTTGGCGACGCCGACCGATATCTCGGCGTGCCGCATGTCGTTGCGGCGCGTGTCGATCTCTGCCGCCAGGCGTGCAGCCACCTTTTCCTCGCGGGCGGCGCTGCCAGCACCGCCGCCGCCGGAGAAGAGAAGCGCCAGACAGTCGTTCATCGCCGCTTAAAAGTACGTGCCGCCGCCGGAGAAGGTGGACGCGGAGCTGGGGGCGTCGTCGGCGAACGCCGTCGCGCGGTGGCCGCCGACCGTGCGGTCAAAGGGGGCCGCCGGCTCGCGTGCGGCGCGTTTCTCGAGCTTTAAGTGGCGGGCGTGCGCCGCGTTTGCGCGCTTGGCCTCGGCGGCTGAAACGACGAGTGGATGCGACGGAACGGGCGAGGGCTCGGTGAGCGGCATCGGGGGTTACAAGCGTGTTGGCGTCGGAGCGGAGCGTGGCGGGGAACTGGGGAAAAAAATCAACAAGGTCCGAGGCAGCGTAGATGTTTCGCGAGGCCGGATCTGCTATATATGCTGGCGTCGGCGGGCGCACAGCAGCGTCCATGTGGCGAATTGTAGCAGCTGCAGCGCTGTTGGGCATCGGCATCCGCGGGGTCCTGACGCCCGACGTCCGCCCCGACACGGCTCTCTGCGTGGCCGAGATTTTGTTGACGGCGGCTCTCGGCATCGATCAGCCGTTCAAGTGGGGGGCAGCGCTGGCAGGCGTGCTCGTGTACTACGTTGCGCCGGCGGTGCTCGCCGAGGTGCTCCGCTCGAAGCGGCCGCAGGCGAGCCGGTTTGCCGAGTGGGCGGGTCCGCGTGCACGGGTTGTTCTCCAGCAAGCGGTGTTCCAGATCGTCGCTGCAGGCACGGCGCTGGGGGTGTTGGCGAACGAGGTCCACCGCCGCGACGAGGGCAAGCCTTGGATGTCGCTGGCGTTTGCGATCTGGGTCACGACGCAGCTGCTAGCCCCGACCTTTAATCGGCAAAATTGGATTGCAGTCACAACGGCGGTCGAGGCCGCCCGAAAAAAGCTGGCCAACCGCAATAGTAAAAGCGGTGTGCACCAAAACGAACCAATTGCGGCAATGGGGGTTCGTCCAACAACGTGGGCGTCGTCAAGGCTTCGGTTTTAACCCCGGGATTGCTATATAGACGGTGAACCGCAAAAGCGGAAGTTCAACTTAGATTGTTTGAATTGTTTAATTAACTTTAATAAAAAAAAATAAAAAAAAAACTCCAAAATGGTCGTCGCGCCGGTGTGGACGTTTGTTGCGAGGATGCAGGACGCCGACCTGCACCTGGTGTGGCTCATGCTTTTTGCGGCCGAGCACGGTGCGGCGATAGGGGGTGTGCCGGGCGCCGCGCTGCTCGTAGTGGCGGTCGCGACGGTGGGGCAACTGCTCGGGGTGCTTGGGGCGGTGCCGGTTGCTGCGGGCGCTGTAGGGACGGGGGCGGCGGTGCTGGTGCCGCACGGGTGCTACGTGCTCGCGGTCTTGTTTGGGGTTGCGTGCCTCCTGGCGCCGTACGCCGCCGAACGGCCGGGGGGTGGCAAGCGGGGGGCCGACGACTTTGACGCCGGCGACATTTATGCCGCCGACTTTCCGTTTGAGGCAAGCAACGGCGGCGACGGCGACGGCGACGACGACGACTGTCCGCCGCGGTTTTGCTTCTGATCGGGCTCGGTGCAACGCCGCGGGAGCAGCTCGCGGGCAACGTTGACAATCTCCGAGGCGGTCAGCAACGGGCGCTCGGCGGCGTGGAGGTACGCGGGGTGGAACCGAGGACGGTCCCCGGGCGCGATCGGCGGCACCGCCGCGGCGATGCAGCTGTTCACAAACGCAGAGGCGGCGGCCCACGGCGGGCCCTTCTCGACAACGCTGAGCAAGAGCGTGACGCTGTCGGTGCCGGACACGGTCATGGCAAAGCTCGGCCACTGCGACACGTCGGGCAACGCGTGCGGGCGGCACTCGGGGGCGCCCGCGAAGACGGCGGTTTCAAAGTCGATCCACATGCCGTCGATGCAGTAGTTCCAGCACGCCGCGTCTTGGTGCGCGCAGCCCTCGTGCCGCAGGTGCGCGAGCACCGTCAGGGCCCGGAGCACGTGCCGCGCCAGCGCCCGCTCCCGCTCCGCCGCCGTCCGCTGCGCGGCAGCGTCGCTCCACATCCAATCGAAGAGCGTGGACCCGTGATGCGCGGTCGAGACCAGGTCGACGCGCGGCAGGTCGGCGTCCGAGGTCCCGCGGTATTCCGGGTTGGCACGGCGGAGCTCGGCGTGCAGCCGCTCGGCGACTTTGTCGGGGGGCGCCACGTCGATGCCCCAGCTCACAACCGCCGGGAAATAAACCCGGAGCGAGGGCTGGTCGTGGGCGTAGGCGTACGCCCGCAGCTCGGCCTGGATCCCGGGGCAAGGGTGCGGGGCGGCTTTGGTCACGCGAGGCATTGCTGCAAAAGTGACCCAAAAGCACCGTGCACGATGCATAAACGCACGCAGGCCCTGGCAGGCAAGTGGCCTCGGTTCGCGGCGTTTTCACCCGCGCCACCCCGAGTACGACATGCGCTGCGGCCGCAGCCGCGGCTCCTCGTGCTCGACCGCGGTCGCGCCCGGCCGCACGTAGACGAGCACAAGCTCGGCCTGCTTCACAAGGACGGTCCCGACGACCGCGTTGGTCGCGACGTTGCGCGCGATCCACGGCATCGTCGAGTCGAACCGCACCGTGTCGCGGGCGACCCACACGTGGCCGTGGACGGTGGTGGGCACGCGGCCGCTGCGGCCAAACACGTAGACGAGACGGTTCATAGTTTTTTTTTTTTTTTCGTTTTGTGCCCTTGTCGCGAGGATCGCCATATAAGCGACGGCATGTGTTTGGGGGTACGCTCACATTGCATTCATCACTATGATGAGTTTTTTTACCAAGCGAACGACCGTTAGTCTCCTCTGGGGTGTCTACCTCGTCTCCCTCATATTGTCGGGTGTACTGGACCACATGGAAAAGGGCAGCGTTTACAAGTATGAATTGGGCAAGAATTCGAAATTTGCGGAGGCAATCAAGAAGGCTACGTGGACAGCGGCCTTAAGTACAGCCAGCGGCGACGCAACGGCAATCGCAGGCGACCTTGAAAACTGCGGCATCGCAGCACGACCGATGTGGGTCAGCCAGGCGGACGAATCGATGATTATTCACACCGGCATTGGCATTAACGGAATCAAAGTGTACGATTGCTTGTCCCAAAAATCTGGCAGCGACGACGACGATGACGCTGGCACAACGAATTGCAAAATGAACGTGTTGACCCCATCCCAGTTCAAACAAGAGCGGTTTGTGAGCGATGATCTGCAGCGACTCATGCCATGCCCGTTGTCAAGCACCGACAAAATGCAATGTCCCGCCGAAGCCGACGGTGGAACTTATATCGGCGACCCAACAATTTCCGCTGATTTTGACGACTGTTCTGAACACCGGGTTTCAAGCGCGTGCATCTCAAGTCTCAAATTTTACACTGAAGGGTACAAGCTTTGGCATGAATTAATGTCCATATTTTTTGCTGTCTTCTTGGTCCTGCTTACGCTACGAGTTTTCGCCAACGACAAAGTCGAAAATTATTCGTCTGCCGCGGTGGCGGAAGGATTAGAGCTGTTTGGCCTCCTTGGCGTGATTGCTGTCCACGTGACTCTTGTCGTCATCATCCTAATGCGGCTGGTGTACACAAATTCAATCGGCGAGGAGGGTGGAGATTGCCTCGGCGACTACCTGGAAAATAAGTTGGGGTACACGCTCGAAGAATCGTCGAACACGGGAGACACCGCGATTGGCAGCTCGTACATGGTTGCTGTCGTCCTTGGCGTTGTATTTGTCTTGATGAACCAATGTCAATCAGACGATGCCGAGAAACTTGGCCGTAAATAGTATTTGACCCACCCCCCTTCTGAATGAACCAATCCGCCGAGCCGCTGTGGCACTTTGTGCGGACCGACTCCGGCTGCGAGCCGGACGCTGCTGCGATCTACACCGAGCACTTCAAGTGCGCCGCCATAGTCTTTTTCAGCCTCGGCGCCATCCTCCAAATCCTTTTCCCCCACCCCACAGCCGCCGCGCTCAGCTTGGGCCTGCATAGAACCGGCATGGCGCGGGATTTGTCGGGCACGGCCCAAACCCAAAAGCTGAAGTGCTTTTGACAACGGCCTGCACGACCCGGTCCCGCGGCAGCGAGTGCGGATCGCGGCTTTCCCCCGGCGCGGCGTCGTTGTCGGTCGACGCGCACCAAAATCCCCCAAACGCCGCCAGCGTCTGCTGCGCCGGCGTGTACGTCCGCTCCTTTACCCTTATTTCGTTTTTCGTCCCCATTTTCCCCGCCACGTACTTTGCCACCGCTTGTATCCCAATAAAATCTGCAAAGTCTTCCCCGACCGTTTCGTTTGCGTTTACGTAGTCAGACAAGATGCACTGCTTGGCCGCGGCGTACCGCGCGGCCTCGGGGCCGGCCGGGATGAGCAGCCCGGCGTCGAGCACGGTCGAGGTGGGGTCGAACGCGTGCCCCAGCTCGTGGCTCAGGATAAACAGGAGCGTGCCGACCGTCGCGGGCTCGATCGGGCTGACGAGCGCGGCCATCGAGTCGGGGACGTAAATCTCGTTGGTGCTCGGCTGGTAGTAGGCATTAATGCTCCAGCTGTTCATGGCCCACCGCGGGTGGACCTGGGTGGCCTCGCGCATCTCCGTTTCCATCTGCCACGCGTCGTGCGCCGCGACCGCCTCGACGAACTTGCGGTCCGACCCGTTGGACCCAACGTGCAGCTGCGGCGGCGGGGTCGGCAGGTTCTGCGCGGACCAGCCGGCGTGGAGCTCGACGGCCTCGAGCCGGGCGCGGACCGCGGGGCCGAGCGGGGCGGCCACCTCGATGACCGCGGTCCGGGCGGCCTCAAACCACTCGGCGACCCCCTTGCCGCTGCCACCGCCGCCGCTGCTGCGAGCGCGGCCGACGGCGAGGTACGGCAGGTTTGCATCGGGGTAGTACTCGGCGGTGCGGAGGAAGCACCCGAGGGGGGACGCGAGCCGGGCAGCGCGGTTGTAGCACGCGTCGACCGCAACCGCGCGCGCGACGGCCGAGGCGTTTGGGTCGCGCCGGACCGCGGCCCAGGCCGTGCAAAGCGCGGCGACCTCGCCCGCCACCAGGAAGCGGGGCGCGGCGCACTCCGCGGCGGTGGCCCAGTCGGGGCACACGACAGCCTCGAAGAGGTCGACGAGGCCGCAGGGGTCGGCGGCGGCGTCGACGTTTGTGGGGTAGACGTCGACGCCCGACGTGTCGTTGAGGGCCCACATGACGACCGCGCGCTCGTGCGCCCGGGCCGTGTCGGGGTGCGGCATCCGCGAGATCCCAATGTTGGAGTGCGCGACGCCAGCGCGCCACAGCCCGCGCAGGGTGGCGGGGTCGGGGTAGATGGCGTTGCACCCCGCGGCGTCGTCGGCCCCGCGGGCGACGCAGGCGTCGAAAAAGGCCGCGGACTGCCCCGTCTTCTGCGCCTCGTAGGCCTTGAGCGCGCGGCGCCACTCGACGGTCGAGAGGTCGCCGATCCGGGATCCCGACATGTAGTGGGCCTGCTCGTAGCGGCCGCAGAAAAAGGTCCACGGATCGGCGCAAACGTCGGCGGTGTGGTCGAGGCCCGCGATCAGCGCGGCCGCCGCCACGTACTCGGCCTCGCCGACCGCCGCAAACGCCGCCGTGTACGCCGCGTGGCCGGTCGAGCCCACCACCATGGCGACGACAAAGAACGTCGCCAGCGCGCACACTTTGACGCCCCGGGGCACGGGCATGCGCGGCGGCCGTGCAGGCGGCATGCCGCCGTAGTCGGCCTCGTCGTCGGCGTCGTCGGCGGCGTGCAGCAGGACGTGCGTGGCCGTGGAATCGTCGTTGCCGGCGGCGTTCATGGTTGCGCGCGCCAACGTAAGTTGGCGGTTGGCGCCGACGTGCGTATATACAGAGCCGGGCTAGATCCCGGGTGTGGATGCCAATGTTTCAACGCCTCCGACGACGGCACCCGGGGTGGGGCCAGTACGCACGCGTGGGGCAGGACCGCACCGCCGCTGAATTCGCCGCTGAATCCGACGCTGAATCCGACGCCGAACCGGACGATGCCACGGGGGGGGGCAAAATGGTGAGCGAGCTTGCGCACGACACGGTGCTGGTGGCGGAGCGGTCCTTCGTTGTGTTTGAGACGGTGACCACGCGGGCCGCGCCGCTTGTGCTTCAGTTTGCGGTACCGCTCGCCATTTTTGTCGGGGTTGGGTTCTCGCTCGTGGTCCTCCGAATCGAGCTGATCAAGGGCGCGCCGTACATTGCGAGCCACTCCCGCAAGTTTGCCGTGCTCGCCAACGGGGTCGACAAGATCTTGGACGCCGCGCTCGACGCCGTCAAGGGCACCATCTTTGTGGTGCGGTTCCTCCTGTCGCTCGCGTCCCCGCACCGCGCAAAGCCCGAGGTGCCGACGTGGGCGTGGCCCACAACCAACATCACGGCCGACGAGGTCGTCAGCTTTGCCGACGCCATCACGGCCTGCAGCGACACCAAGACGACGGCGGCCGTCAAGTACATTACGCAGTACGCCGGCAACGCCGCCGTCTGCCCGCTGCTGCGGGCCGCGACGCCGCTCCGGGGCATCAACACGACCCTGCTGCCGGCGTTCGATTGGCTCGCGTTCAACTACACGCCCGGCGCGCAGGACCCGGCGACGGGGCTCGGCAACTGCCGCCTGCCCGAGGATTACCGCGACGCGGTGTGCGCGGGGCTGCAGTCGGGGCACATTTTGCTCGAGATCATGATCCCGGTGGCAATCGGGGTGCTTGTATTTGTAACGCTGCTGGCGCCCGTGTTCATGCTCACGGTGGCGGCGGGCAAGCTGCAGTGGACCATCACGCTCGACACGCTCCACCTGCTGAAAAAACTTTAAGATGTTCGCCGGCGTTGTGTACGGCACGCCGATCGTGCTTCCCGGCAAGGACGAGCCCCGCTGCACCGACTTTGATTACCACGACGGCAGCCTTGGCGGCGGCTACGACGTGATGGTGGCGGCGATTGTGGTGCTCGCCCTCGGGATGCTCGCGGTGGCGGCAGCCACTTGAGCTGCGCACGCCCAACCGCGGCTTGGGTTTTGCGTATATGCCGCCGCACTGCTCGGGCCCCACGATGCTCCGGTCGACCAAGGTGCTGTACCGCGCGCTGCTGCGGAGGACGGCGGCCGGGACGGCGACGGGCGCCGAGCTCAACACGGTGGCGCTCATGACCGATGCGGGGTCGGTGCTGCCGCCCAACCCAAAGCGGGCGCTCGTGTTTCTCCGGGCCGCGGCGGCAGGGCGAAGGCACCCGTGCGCGACGGCGACGCTCGCGGCGGCGACCCAGAGCCTGCGGTGGTGGCGCGAAGCGGCGACGCGGCACGGCAACGCCTGGGCGCAGACGGTGATGGGCGACGCGGCGGCGGCGGCGGGCTGCTACGTGGCCGCGGCGCGGTGGTGGTGGCGCGCGTACACGAACGGCGACGCCGCGGCGGGGGTCCGGCTGATTTGCCTGCCGGGCACCCCCCAGGCGTGCGGCCGATCGCTGCACACCTGCATCCCAACGTTCATGGAGGTCGAGGTGCCGCAGCTTGCAGTGCTGTGGAGCGTGTACTTTGAGGCCCCGCCGACCACGGCGCCGGTCGAGCCGACGGAGTCGGCGGGCGAGACGGACGCGCAGCTCGCCGTCTACGTGTCGCAGACGTTGCCGGCCGCCGACGTGGCTGCGCACGTGATGCCGCTGCTGAAAAATCTGGAACTGGTGCCGTCCGACGACGGCGACGGGGTTGCGATCGTGACGTGGGTGGCGGCACCGACGCCGGAAACGGCAACCGTGGCCCGTGAGTTTGCCGCGGCCTTCTCGGCGGTCCACGGGGTGGCGGCCGACGTGGGCACGCTGGTACGGGTTGAGGCCGAGATTCGGCCGGCCCCGGACGACACGGCCGAGCTGTGGGTCTGCGCAACGTTTGACGCCGACGCCAACGACGACGGCGCCGCCGACGCCGACGCCGACGCCGACGCCGACGTATCGGGGACGACGGAGTGGCGGCTGGGCGGGCCGCACGTGCGCCCACGAGGCGATACGCAAAGTGCATCGCACGGGGGGGGTGAAAGTGTCCAATGGACACGTTAGATACGCCGCTGGGCATTAGGCGCCGTGCAACCCGTTGCGGCCATTACTGAAAGTATTGCCCGAGAAACAATGGAACTTCCGTTTTGTTATGCTGCGTGCGGCACTGCTTGGGCAGCATGCTATACTGCCGCAGGCCTTGTCGCCGGGACGGTAGCCGCGAGTTCGCTCGCACCAGGGGCCGCCGTTGCCTGCAATGCGGCTGAGGGAACTTGCATGGCTGCCTGCACCGGGGCGAGCGTCGCTGCTTGGTCTTGGAATCCGCTGGCCTTGGGGACCATCGCAACCATGAGTGCTGCGGCGGTACTCGCGCGGCTGCGACGAAACGGTGGCCGCTAACTTCGAGGTTGCAGCACGTTCTGTTTTACTTTAATTTACTTTACTTTTTTTGCAAGAAAAAAAAATGTCCAATGGACACTTTACACATTTTGTACTTTGTATTTTTTTTTTTTTTAATCTTTTTATTGGGATTCTGCGCGACACAATTCGCCTTCTCCGTCCTTAAACCGACTCAATTTCAAAATGCCAAACGGTGTGCTTGTCATGTACTTCAACCACGGTTGGACCGTCGTTCTTCGGCCGCCGCCCGGTTACGTCGGCCCAGTGCTGGTTCTTTTGGTCGACATATCGTTGTCTGTTAAGCCTATCCAAGAGGTGTACCAGACCATCGTTGGCGCGTGGTTGCGGTGGGCCGGAGTCACGGTACCGCTCGAACCCATGGAACCCAAGGGCTGTACCGCGATGTTTAATGCAATGTCCGCGGTTTCAGCGGAGTGCCGCAAAAACCCTGGGTGGACCATCACTGACTTCACGGTGGTGACGGACGGCCGCGACAACTGTTCAACCGTCGACGACGCGTTCCAGGCCGGCGCCGACGCCGACGCCGCCAACAACGCGCGGCGCCTCACCGACGCGGTCACCGACAGCGAGATTGCTCGGCTCTGCAACGGTTGCGCGAAAACCTACGGGTGCCAGGTGCTTATCTGCGTGGGCGACGACGAGAGGTTGATCAATGCCATGGAAGCCCAGCCGACGAGGCCGGTGCTGGTCCACTTTCCAGCCAAGGGCGTGTCGATGTGCGACGTGAACGCGGCGTTGACGACGGCGGCCAAAGCGGCATCCAAAGCGAAGGCAACGGGCGGGGTCAGTTCGGTGCTCCGGGTTCCGTCCGCCGGCGGCGGGCTGCAACCGGTGGGGCAGGACACGCAAGAGGAGCAGTTGCGGCAGGAATGCAGGGAGCTGGTCCCGATGGCAGCCCCGCCCCCGGCCCCGGCCCCGGCCAAGAGCCCGTTCACGTTGGCTGTGGAAGGGACGGTCGGAAATGGGGGTGGGGCGTGGGGGAAGCCGGTGTCCGGCGACGTCCTGCCGGACCCGAAATACGTTGCCCCCCTGGTGCAGCGCATGCTTGAGGGGGCCCACCCTAAAACGAAAGTGTTGGTCCCGTCGGAACACACCAAAAGAGGAACAGATTTTTACAAATACAAAGCGGTGATCAACCGCGTGCTGAAAGACCTCGCAGACAAAAAAATCGATGGAACTGTCTGGCTTAAGGTCGCGCCGGACAAGGTGCTTTCCGGCAAGAAGCGTGCGTCGGCGTACACGGTGCTCAGGTGTGCATGAGCGCCGGCCGTTAGATCGGTGTTTTGTTTTATTTTTGTTTGTAACCATTAAAGTGCATTCATTGCCTTGTCTAGCATCCGTTGGCGCAGTACGCAACGCACCGCAGCATGCTCGCGGCCGACTCCGCGGATCGCGCCCGCCGAACGCACTCGGGGTGGTACAACTCTGTCGAGAGCCACACGTTCTCCGGTCGGGCAGCGCCGTTCTGCCGCCACTCGAGATACTTGAGGTTTGGCCCAAACTGCGCGTGCACCGAAAAGTCTTTGGTGTGCCCGACCTTGGCGAACTCAGCGGTCCACCCCCCCTTAAATGGAGTCGCACGCGCAAGCGTGGCCGACCACCCCGGATTTGAATCAAACGGCGTGTACATTTGCTGCTCGTCGGGCGCGTAGGGCGCGTGGACCGTGTATTCTGGGCCCTCTGCGACACCGAACGGCGTGCGATTCAGCGTGCGCGGGGCACCCCCCGACACCGGCTGGTGCATCGCGTCGGAGTAGCACCCCGACATGTCTGGCACTGGATCAATAACGACGCGCAAGGCGGCGACACCGCCGTCCGCGTGGGCGGTGTTGACGCTGTCGGCTTCCATCGATTGCGGCGTTACCTCAACCACAGTGTCGTCGTTGCCCGCGGTGAAATTGACAGCGGTTTCGACAAAATGCTTGAACGCGTGCGTGTCGGTGTGCTTGTAAAGAATGTCGGCCTCGGTGCTGCTGCACTCCGCAACAACGTCAGCGCCCTCGTGCGACCGCACCCGGGCCACGTTGGGGTCGGCGATGCCGTCGTGGAGCAGGATCCACGGCATTGCGTGGCCCTTCGGGGTCGCGATGCCTTGCGCCGCGAACACCGCCGCGTCGTACGCCTGGTTGGTCCGCACCAGCTTGACCCTAAGTTTGATCGGGCTGTCTGCCGGTGCCGTGTGCCCCGCGAGCCGGAGAAAGTCGGCTGCGTCGTCGAACACGACGCGAACTATTGTGTACACAACTGCCGCCATTGGTGACTGAGAGAGAGCAACTTTTCTGCTTATAGTGCGCAGCGACCAACGCTCGGAGAATTGCAGTACACGTGTCAGAGTCGAAAGTATTTTTTTATTGTTATCCAGGAAGCAAAATACTAGAAGCCATGACATCTAGCTCCAAGTTGGACGGAAGCTCGCCGAGCGCCCCCCGCTTCGCGGGGGGCTCCGACCACTCCAGGTCGTCGGCGCCGCGCGCCTTCTTCTTCTGTTTCTGTTTAGCCATGCTGATCCGCTTTTGGAACCGCCGCCGCTCTTTGCTTGTTTTGGCAAAAAACTCGCCTTGCTGCGTTGGTTGGATTGAGACCGCGTCCATTGCAGCCTTCATCACCCTCTTTGACGGCACTGCAGCCGCTTGTGCAATCAGAAGCGCAGACGCGTCCGGATCGAACATCACCGCTTTCAACGAACGCATCAAGCTGTCCTCGTCCTTCGCGCCCAACCCGCTGGCGCGAACCCCTTTGTGATGATCGCGAGCGCGTTCCTCGTTAACCAGCAACGCCGTCTGCCGCTGCAACATCTGGCGGATCCCGTCCCGCTCCTTTGCGCCTACACTCATGGGGGCCAACACCTTGAACGCGTCAACAGCCGGCTTGATCTTGGCCGCTACCTCTTCCAGCTGCGCCATCGTTGCGCCGATGCTAATCGTGCGGATCGCCTTCTGCAGCGTGGACAGGTCCCCGTCGACGTACGTCGGCGTCATCGTCTGGACCACCGCCACTGGGTCCCGCGCCGCCATCGCCGCCGCCATCGCCGCCGTTGCCTGCGCGGTCGCGTCGCCGCCGTACCACAAGGTGGCATGTTGAATCACTTCAGTCCTCGCTGCGGCCCACCGTGCGAGTGGAGTCACAAATGGAGTCAGTGGAAGTAGGGGGGTTGATGCCATTTTTTTAGTTGTAATTGTGAGGAAAAAAAAGGGAAAAAAAGTGTAAAAAACCCAAAGTGAGCACCACGGAATTTTTACACTCTAAAATCATATTCCATTAAAAGTTCTTAACATGGTTTTTTTAATTATTAATATTCTATGTCAAATCGAGGGCGCGCGCCTCGTCTTCGCGGTCGGTGCTTGCCGCGAGCGTGCGCAAGTAGTCGGCGCCGCCGCCGGCGCGGTCCGCCGACGCTCGGTAATCGGGGTACGACGGCACGGGCATTGCGACATCCTCGACCTCGGCCTGCAGCACCGAGTCGGAGACCGCCGCCGGCTTGATCGTCACGATTGATCCGGGCGGCACCGGAACCGCAAGCGGGCCCGAAAGCTGCACCGACGCGGCGGACCCTTCCCCCGGCACCACCGCTGCGACCGTTCTGCCGCCCTGGCAAGCGCCGGTCGGCATGTTGCGCCGCATGATTTCCACGCGGTCGCCTGGCCAGATGGTCAGCTCGGCGCCCGCACACGATGCTTCGACCGTGCCCGGCAAAACGTCGCTGCCAACCGCTGCAGGTTTCGTCGTGATCAGCGTCACGCTCGGCCGGCACTTGATCAGGCGAACCACCTGGGCAATCAGATCGCTGTCGTTGATCCTGGCTGCAAACGCCCGCCAGTTTTTTCCAGCCGCCAGCACCGCGAGGCTTGCGTTGTGCGCCGCGACCACCGTGATGAGCGCAGCGCAGACGGTCGCGCTCACGCTCGTTCCACGCCTTTGCGTCAGCTGCTTCAGAAGCGTCGCCGGCTTGCCGATCATTGCACTCACAACATCTTTGCACGCGGCCGCGCTGCCACGGAACGTGCCCTGCATCGCGTCGATGAGTTCCGGCGCCAGATGGCACGTCAACCCTCGCGGCTTGGTCATGATCATGGCCAGCACCTGCTGCACGAACACGTGCCGCTTGTCGCCGGGGGACACGCCGCAAAAGCATTCCCCGTAGCCCGCCGCCTCGGCCAAGTCGAGCACGCTGCCGCCAACCAACTCGACCGCCGCCACGATGAGTCTTGAATTGAAACCTCGGAACAAGGGGGTCGATTTGATGCCGCCGGCGCACGGCGCCGGCTTGCGTAGTACCTGCGACGCTGGCTTGTGTGGTTCCGGAGTACGTGGTTTGCCCATGTTGGTTTGTTGGTTTGTTGCCCGTTTCGCGAAAACCCCAACATGGTTGTTTTTTTTTAAAAAACGAAAAAATGTCCAATGGACACTTTAAGTACGGTTTACATACGAGTCTCACGAACAGCTTGCGACAGCGGCGTGTACTCATCCGAACTCTTCGGTGTACGGCTGAAACCGATGACGCCACCGACAATAAGAACGCCGCCGACGGCAACGAGGGCAACGAGGGCAACGCCGCCGGTGTTTGAGTTTGAGTTTGAGTTTGAATTCGACGCACTGCCGATGCGACCGCGGGCCAGGGGCGGGGGCGGGGCGCAGGCGCAGGCGACGAACGGCGGGTCGTCATTCCAGAAAGCATAAACCGAAACCAGCGTGCAGTCGCCCGCACCGTTGGCCGACCCGCACTTGGCTTCTGCAGCAGTTTGATCGGCGACAAGCGGGGCGGGGAAGCACAAATCCGGCTGCAGCTCCCACCCCGATGCTGCTGTAAAAACAACGGCGGCTTGGAATGGGAAATTGCACTCTACTAGCAGACCTGATCCCCCCCCCTGATCAGGTCTAACGCTAAAAAAAATCTCGCCAAAAACGTCGATCTCCATCCGCTTCGACGCGAGGTTCGCGACAGGCCGTTCTGAATCCCCCCGGCGTTTGCGATCGGCTGCATTTGTAAATGTGGGCACCGTGTAGGGCATGATGCACGACAGGCGCACGCCCCGGTACTCGTCTGGGAGCACGCTCGACGACGAGATTGCAATCGCCGCCGCCGTCGCCGTGCCGCCGCACATGGTGGGCGCGGTAGCAAACTCGAGGCCACGGTTGAACGAAATCAGGGTCGGGCGGTCGGATTCGGGCGTGACCGCCACGATGACGCACACTTCAAACTCGGCTTTGTTGGGGTCGGTGTACTGCTTCGAAGGGGGGAGCACGCACGTGCACGCGTAGGTGGTGTTTTCGTTGAACGGATTGTTTACGTAAAATTCGGATGCATCGTAGGCGGTACCGTTTACCCGCCCGTGCACGCGCCCTGAAGGTTCAGCCACAAAGTAGTCAAAGGGGTCGTCGGCCCCAGGGGCGGGCGCAAAGGTGCACGCAAAGCTGTCCGCAAAGCTCGTGGTGGTAGTGAGGGTCGCAGATGTTTGATTTTCGATCAAGTGTAACACCTCGTCGGCGGCGCCGCCGGTTACACTGTTGCGCTGCAGTGTCACCTTTACGTCCCGGTCGTTTGCGTGGCGCACAGCGCCCAGGATCGGACTCGTTGTGCGTGTGAGCCAGGCTGCGCCGCCGCCGAGCGAAGAATAGTCAAACAGCTCGCCGTACACGGCGGCGTACGCGAGCTCGCCGGCGGTGGGGGTAGGGGGGCCGTAGCTGTAGGTCAAATCGCGACCGACTATTTCGAAAATTTGTGGCGTCCAACCGGCCGAGCAAAATCCGGCGATATGATAATGCGAGAACGGAGTTGTATACCCGAAACTAGCCGCAGGGTCGACCTCAACTTCAACAAGTTCCGTTTCAGAAAACGTATAGATCGGTGGCGCAACCTGTCTATATTCGCCGCCGCTTACGTACCTA
>Ga0213868_10001777_pt1 | contig 20826 bp, 17 predicted proteins | sample PICome_9_FD_160087 | JGI IMG/M metagenome (GOLD analysis project Ga0213868, IMG submission 160087) | Coastal seawater microbial communities near Pivers Island, North Carolina, United States - PICO127 | ecosystem: Environmental > Aquatic > Marine > Coastal | place: USA: North Carolina...
TGTCAACATGTCATCATCATTCAGCGATGCTTTCGCGCGCTTCTTGAGCAAAGCGTCATCTCCACAGAACTACCGGTTACTGGTTATTTTGGTTTCAGCCAATCAAAATCCAAGAAATCAAGGAGCGTGTCACCCTTTTCCATTTGTTCCTCTGTGAATTCCGAAAAAGTTGGAGTTTCCAGTTTCATCATAAAATCACAAATCGCCCGAAACAGAAAAACACACACACACATAAATTTAAAAAGCTTACAGTCATTCTCCAAATTACAATGATTCATCAAACGAAACAATCAAAACCTTCCAATCACTGCAATAAAATCATATTAGAGAACAAACATAACCGAAAAAAGCAAAGAAAACACTCAACAATTGGTGTCAAGGCGGTATTCCTTGCTTCTTTAGCGTCTGTTCTCGCCGCTTCCCATATACCAACAGTTTGTGGATACGCTGCGTTTTCCCGCCCGAACCATTCACTGCGATACAAGAACCTTGATGTAGAAGAGGATGCATCACAGACTACTCGTCAACAGAGTGTATCACAACAAGTTCCTCAATATCATATCAGTAACGTCTTTTACACATGGTGGACTGCCTCCAAAAGCAAACGCGCGAAACGAGAAGCCGAAGCTTATGCTGCTCTTCATGGAAAAGACGAGGAACAAATCATCCTTGACAATTACCTAGAATCAATCGACAGAAGATACAAACGATTGCATCAACGCGAAAAGGAAAGGGGGTCAGATGGTGTGAGTAATGCTTGGCAGTGGCTCATGAGTGGGCAGATGGATTCCAGCATTTCGGACGAACAGAGAAGAAAAGAGGATGCCCTTTACGTTCTTGGCCTTGCCAATCTGGCATCGAAAAGTCTTTTGGAAAAACACCAGTTGCCTGTTCCAAAATCAAAATTGACCAAGAAAGCCGTCATTGATATCGACGCCATTTCTAATTCCTCAAATGGTGAATGCGTCACTGTTCCTCATATTCAAAAAACAATTCAGAAACGAATTGTGACCTTACCGACCTTTTTGAAAGGATACATCCAGAACTCTGGGGAAAGAATCACTCGTTCTTTCACGCCAGTTTTTGATTTTGCATCTTCTCTTTCCGGGGGTAAGTACAACATCCAGCTTGCATCCCTTTTCCTTGCAGCCATTGTTGGTGGTGTCTCTTCTATTTTGCGACCTCTTATGAGTGCGTACGTTAAATAGAGTGACACTGGAACCATGGCTCTTACAACTTTCACATTGTAAATAAAAAAGTTGAGGGGCTAGATTTTTGTCAAAACGGTTTCAGAATAAATGTTGGATGTCGATTTTAGTTTTTACAATGTCTTCCAAATTTAGAAACTCTAGCACTAAAATAGACTATATTGAACATATTACATATTCTTTTAATAATTCAAGATTTTGAGAAACATGGTTTGATATAAATTATGTCTGGCAGCTATAACCACGTCGAGATACATCTAACAACCAGCTTAAGTCGACAACCTGAATGTTCCACTCCAATGCCTTTAGATACTTGGCACCAGACTTTTCCAGACAAATAAGGTGAGTATTCCGATTACTCATACTTTCACTATATTCCGCACCGATTGCTAATATTAAAAGCTTTAAGGCTTGTCTGTGTGGTCCCACAAATCCAGTCACTGCAATCTTTAAATGTGTCTCTTTTGGCAATGTTTTTACTGGCCACAATTGTGGATCAAATACATCACGATATTTCGAAGGTTCAATGAATTGTTTACAGATATCACAGGTCTGTAACCACAAAGGATTGACAGCAATTATGTCACAAAGTTTGTTTTGATTTATCTGAGTCAAGAGTAAATCTGTCTTGGCAAAAGAGCTTTCATCATATGTCCCAGAGAAATGAATATATATGCACATCTTACTCGTTTTACGCGATGTATCCTTCTTCAATGATTGAATACCTGACTTGGCAAGCAAGCAGCCTCCGTGTAAAGTTATCAGTTTCTCTGCAGTATCAGAACTCAATGGGTATGCACCTCCCGACGGCATCAAAGATGATTGATTGATGTGAAAATACAAACCATTAAATATCCCTGCCTTCGTAGACTTCACAGATTGTGTTTGTTTCTTCTTTTTTAAAACTAAAACTCTTTCTTTCGGCTGGAATTGAGCATCATTAGGATCCATGAGCTGTTTATTTGTAACGCATGATAGTATCCAGTCTGTAGAAAGCTGATAAGGCTTATTCGGGTGTTGCCTACAAAAATTTGAAATATCAGTCCTGGTTTTTCCGTCTGTAAAGTCGCTCACAATAACATGAGTGATGGAAACACTGGGTTTCCAATATATAGTGCCCATACATCTACGTATGAGACGTGAGAATTCGTTTCTGACTAATCTGGATGTTTCTACATCTGTCATGGCACTCATGATGTCATCATCTGAATTATTATAATCAATCGCTGGTAAAAAACCTACCAATAAAAATGAGCAACCGGAAAAAAGTGGATTAGGAGGTAATTTGTTGTCCATCAGAAGTTCCTGGCATCGTTGATAAAGATTTGTAGTATATGAATCTCCCTTTGATTTCGATTTCCCATCGTCACTATCCAACAGATACAAAGATATGTCAACTTTTGACATGGTTTTAGCGCACATTTCAATCCATTCTGGTCGCACAATACTTATATGCTTGTATTTTTTTGACTCTTCATATTTTTGGCCCTCTTGAGTTTCTGCAATCAAGTGCGTTGTCTTCTGCGTAATCAGGTCCCGTGTAAACTTTCCCCCCAGTTTTTCAACAAGATTATGAATCTTTAATTTCCTTTCAGAACTCAAACCCGTCAAACACACGGTCACTCCCTCAAGCGGAGCTGCTATTCGAGATTTCTTTCTTTCGTCTACTGCGCCAAATAGTTGTCTCTTTTTTGAATTTTCCTTCGTAAAAGCAGACATGACGAAGTCCAATCGAGATCCTGTGAAAGAAATAAGTTTGTAGTGATCCTCTTATTCCTTTCGATTCACTTCCTTGAGCCTTCCTTATCAGTGATCTTCGGATTGATGGCTTTGCAGTAATCCTCTTATTCTGTTCAATGCACTTCCTTGAGTTTTATCGTAGTGACTGGTGGTACTCCCTCCTCGGTCTGTTTTCTGCGCATCTAATTTCGGAATTGAAACAAAAAGCGCAACATAGTACTTAATGGTTACAGAGATAAAGATAGATAGATACTTGATATATGATATAGAAACTATGATTACTCTAGAGACTATGTTGCATTTTTACAGACGCTGCACTTGTTTCCATTTATCTTTGACAACATCGTTGAACGGTTGATCTCGTATTTTCTCAAAAGTTAATCTTCCTTTTTCAAGAGACGCTTGACTCGAAACTTTATCATCTACAGCGGATTGATCCTTCAGTACCATGAAACGATTGTAAGGAAATGGAGAACTTTTCTTTACTTCTATATCTCCCATTAGCTTTTGACTTATTTTTGATTCTTTGACACATTTCATTGCATCGCTTAAAGATAAGCCAGGCCGGGGATATGCAAAAAACACCATCGAATGTCTTACTGATTCATGATTCATTTCGGCATCTGGACAAAGCACTCTATGCAAAGGTGATGGCCATACAACACCTTTCTGCATAGTTGGTGAAATCCCACCACTCATTGAAAGGCTTGTGAAATCTCCAACGTGAATAAACAAATGTAATTTATTGTTTTCATCTTGAAGAGGAACGACATCATTCCATTGTTCGTGTTTTTGACAATAGATCTGTAATCCACCCATAGAATCTTGCCAAACGACAGTAAGACTTCCCCAATCAGTATGTTCATTACTGCCTAATCGAGTCATTCTTTGGTTGCTCTCCACTGCATCATATCTGAACACCCTCAAAAGATCCATGGAGCACATCGATGATTTCTCTTTGCAACAACACTTGCCATGTGAAATAAAATCTGGCAGATCTAACAAATCAAAAATCCTCTCGACTATACCATGGAGTGATTTTGTAATTGAATTCAATATGCATAATCGATCATCAACCACCACGGAATCGTTCGGTGATGCGGTGTTTAACTGCCTACAAAAGAAGCTTTCCCAGCTTTGCTTTGGTTCTCCATCTCCTTTTGTCGAACCACTTTCTGAATGTCTACCTCTATATACAGCTTTTATGCGTGTATGATCAATTTCCTTATATGCTACTTCTATTGTACCAACAGCGGCATCTGCTCCTCTCGGAAGTGAAATGGAAGATTTGAATTTTTCCTCAAATAATTTCTCTAATTTTTGAACCACATAGTCTTTGTCCGCAAGCTGAATCAACTGAGAAAATTCAGAACTTAATTGTTCAGTATTAATAGTGATATGAAATGCCCCAAACTTGAAGGCAGCAGTAAGATTTGATGAAAGTTGGGTGGAAGCTTCGGGGGAATGGTCCAGAAATACTTGGGTGATATCAACAACCGGAAAACAAGATTTGCAGCAGCAGCAGTTTTCCAGTAACTTTTGATCACTTATCTTTCCTTCCATAAAATGAAAACTATATACAATTAAGAAGTGAAATTGACGGGTAACGCCAATCAAGAAATCAGACTATGGACTATGGATGAATCAATCAGATGAGAACATTTTTTTACCACTTCGGTTGGGAGGCAGGAGGGTGATGTTGTAATCGTTACTCATGACTCGATACGTCTGCTTAAATACAATCTTTTTTAATGAGTATGTAAGTTTTAATCTGATCTAATAACAATTAGTGGTTGCATGACTGTAACATTTCAAATAGTACCAATAAAATTGAATGGGTTCCTTAAAGCTCTGCTGTACAGAAATCATCATCGCTATCATCCCCGTGCCCACCAGCAGATGCAGCTGCTGCCAACTTAGCCGCAACATCCAAAGCATCACCATCAAAAAGATGATTCGATGAGTGATGATGATCGTCGTCATGTTCTTCAATAGAAGCCATGGATGGACCACGCTCTTCGACAACAGGTTCTGGATTTACCGATGCTGACTTCAATGAAACTGGATTGACAGAAGTCGACACTCTTGCTTGTTGCTTCATATATGACTCAGCGGCAGCTACTGCAGCTTGTACAATATTGTCATCAGGCTCGGCATCTGGCAAGGCTACGACTTCCCCTGAGGAAAGAAGTTCCGGAGGCAATGTGTGATCAGCAAGTTGGGCGCCTGCAGAAGCTGCCACCAACGTTGAAGAAAATGAATGCTCCGATGTCGCAGTGGAATCAGCTCGCTCCGATCGAACCTGAGTCGAAACGGGCAACATATCTTGACTTTCATCATGGCTACTCAAGTACTTCATCTGGGATAATATTTTCTTATTTTCCCGCCTGTAACGCATTCTTCTCCAAATGTTCTTCTTCAACAACCAATCATGGTTGTCGCAACCTTTAATGTACTTCTGGTTATAGGTAAATTCTTGACCATCTTGAAGTCTCAACCATTTCTTATAAGATCGAGTTCTCTCTACGGCATCCACATCCATTTCCCTCCTGATCTCATCATCGTTCATGGAATATACACAAGTTCTATGTTTCTTCGGACTCCGATCATCATCTGAAGCAAAGGTTCCTTTCTCCGATTTTCGCTTCCCTTCAGAACCATCTACTACTGCTACAGAAGCCCGCGCCTTCTTCAAGATCTCATGATCACGTAAATTATTTCTTCGTGCGATCATGATGCGGCGCATAAGTCTCTCATCATCATCTCCAAATCCTTTTGTGAATTCTCTACAGGCATAACGAAGTTTTTCTCCGGGAGCAAGTTTCTCCCAACGGATATAGGTGGGTGATGATCTCACTAGATCTTCATCAAAGTCCGCGGGTCTGGGTCCCATTCTAGGTCCTGGCATGATTGTATTCGATCTGTAGATGCAATGTAGTGATGAAACCGCGCGATTGTTAGTGGATGAAGAAGAAGAGGAGTCTCCTCCTCCTGTCACAGTATATTTAATGATCTACATTCTGTGTTGGAGGAAGGGAAAATAAACGCAAGTTCGCTCGTCAACAAGAAATCAAGACTCTTCGCCCATCCGCCATTCTTTTGCTGGTGAAAACAGATTTCAAACAGTAGATCGAATGAATGAATGAATCTTGATCTTACACCTCCTCTTGAAGTATCTAGATAGAGAGATGTGATAATGGCGAAGATGAAAGTGATATGGGTCATGAGTCAGTACATGGGTACTGAGCTAGGTACTGAGCCTACTTACCTCGTGTTCCGTGATGTGATTGTGGTTGCGTTGTGGTAGAAGTCGGATTGTGGCGGGGCTTGTGGTGCGTGGCTGGCTCTTTTGTTCGTTGTTCGTGTGAGTGGAGAGTTGATCTTTCCATTTTGTTTTTGAGTAAAAAGGCCAAGTTAACTCCACCCTTGTCCACTGACTACAATACTCGCTTATTTATTTTGATGTGGCTATGTAGCGGTTTCTCTCTATACCAAGGTGAGTTGTTATGCAAAGACTGCTTCTGTCGCACATGAAATAGGAAATTACACTCTATTGATGAAGATTAAATTTACAAAAAAGACTTGGGTTTCAAACCCGAAGATGATGCAACAAATTTATCGAGCTTTTTAACCCTGAAGAGTGTCATGTGTCATCTACTAATATATATTATCCATCACAGCGTATAAACATTACTAATTTCCTGAAAATAGATTTCTCATATATTGATTTTAATTATTTTCATTCTCTATATAGGTTCTACTTCATAGGTACAAAGAGATATTATTTCATACGTAAGGCAGTCTTCACGCCACCCTTTTCTAGAATTGAAAGGATTGAATCTTTCTCCTTCACTGGAACGTTGGCCTCAAGTAAAATCTGTTTCAAGTGAGCAATCTCTTTTTCTTTTTCAATGTATTTCAGAGATACCTCCGCAAGTTTATGCTTGGGAATACTATCGATGAAATTACATCCCTCGTGATATACAATCTTGGATGAAAGACAAGATGCTATTGCATTAATGATATACTGAGCAGGAACCTTCGAGTCAATGTCATCAAATGCAATCTTAGCTAATGTTGGTGGAAGGTGCTGATGAAATAAAGGTAGTAATTTGTCGCGATCTTCCTTAGATATGGAAATCATGCTTTCAATCAAAGCATCTGTTGTGACATTGATGGAATTACTAATACGTTGACTTATAGCCGGCATGGAGTCTTGAGAGAATTGTGGTTAGCAAAAGACGTTTGTCTACTATGAAAGTGACATAAATGATGCAACGCTTCGAAACATGTGACTTACCTGGTTCAGATTCAAACTCTCGAAATAATAATTCTGCCTCAAGTCTAGCTAGACTTCGCAACTTCTCCAAAACTTCGTTGACAATAGTATCCTTCTGCTCGTAAAACTCTTCTTCGCTGAGCATCATCGCAGCACATATCTCATAGGAGGATGTAATAACACCGCATTTATTCGCACTCGAATCCTTGATGATAGTCACACCTGCCTCGTCGTATAAAGCCTTACGGGCTTCCTTGGTTATGAAAAGATTGGCTCCCTCAACAATTAACTTTGAAGATGGCTCGCCATCAGCATTTAAAAATGCCTTATAATTTGAAATATCAATGGTATTTGGCCGACCACCGCAAGGCACAAATGCATCTGCTTTCAATCTATTGTGCATGCTATTCCGATGTTTAATACCTGCTTCATTGTCGACTAGATGAATCGAACCATCGGGTCCTAGTTTCGTGGGATCAAAGTGAGAAATGGTCAACCCCATATCTACAAGACGCAGTAGTTCTTCGTGATCCAATCCATCTGGATCTTCTGCACATCCCGATTCATCGGCTATACCAACAAAAGACACATTCCTTCCATAATCGCGAATACTCAACTTTATCATATTACCTGCAACATCTCCTCCCGGTCCTCCAGTAAGTTTCAGGGAAAATCTATCTTTTTTTGGATTGATTGATAAAACTCTTTGTAATGCTTCATCAAGAAAACAATTTACTCCCTCACTTGTAACCCCATACTCTTTATGATTAATACCTGCTCTTGGTTTTGAAGACATCAAGGCATTTGGGTTATCATATCCACGAAGTTTCGCTCTCTTCACTATCCAATCTATGTCGTCGACCGTTACTTGTTCATCTGGTCCTAAGTAAAGAACTTCCTTCTTGCCTAATCGATCAACAATATGACTCTTCGTTTCCTCGTTTTCAAGAATCAAATCAAGTAGTGTATTCGTAAAGGCTTTTACACTTTTTCGCATAATGAACTGTTTTGCTTCGGATGTGAGATCGTCGCATTGAATCAAAACAACTGCCTTTGATCCTCCTTCAGGAATGTCTTTATTTTTGAGATGTTGTGCAAAAGCAAGTCCCCAGCATTCTTCGTACTGACGCGATGACTCTAGTGCATGCAGTTCACTGTTAGCTGGAGTCACAATTCGCATTCCTCCGCGTGAAATATCCCGAAATCGGCAGTGGAAAGCATTAAAACGTCGACCGTGGCAAAAGAAAACTCCATATGGTCCATCTCTTGTTTGACTTTCCTGCGTATGCATTACTCTGGGGTCCAATCGCAGACCGAGAGCGTATCTATTTTGAAGATAAACGTTAGTGCGAAACGTATGAGATACAATATCTAACATTTTTGCGAGAAGTTCTTTTGCGAGAGAATCCTCTACATCGCTTCCAATTTGCTTTAAGAGTTTTTCTTTTCGCATTGAAAATTCGTCATCACGAATCGGATCATTAGGGTTGAACCTATCGAGGAATAGTTCAGCTATATCACTTGCGTAGCGAATGTACCTGTCCTTCATAATAGTCTCGAAGATATTACTGCGGCTAAATGCATATTGGTTTGTCGGTGCCATAATTGGGTGCAAAAGACAGCACATTGCTGTAATAATCTCTCCTTTGATCACTCCAAGCCATGGATATTTTGTAAATACTAGATCCATAGTGATAGGATCCATCCATTTAGTGCGCTTCAGTTCTTCTTTCATCTGATCCAAGATTTCATCATGTAAAGGTTTATCTTTATCAATTGACGACACAAGCAAACGTAGCATTGTCACATTGCCATTATTACCATCAGATAAAACATCCAAATGGGATCTCATAATATCGAGATTATTCATGGCCAATACTCTAGCGGCATTTTCAAGCGCTGTCTGAGGTAATGAGTTAGTAACAGCGATATCGATCCAATAATCTCCCAGCATTGAATGTTCGTGTTCGGATTGCTTCGACAAAGAGAATTTTCAGTATTCATCTTGGAAAAATAGAGCATTCAAAGCAACAGAATCACTTTGTTCTTACCTCGAAACTAACGGCCATGCATTCAGTTCCAGATACTTCTTCGTATAACAAACGCTGCTTCAAAAATCGACGAGGCTCAGATCTTAAGATGTAGGTTTTAGGACATTTTTGAAAGTATGCACGAAGTTCATCCTGGTTGAAGAGATCGCACGAAGATGGCACAAGACGATCGGATCTGAATAGACCGTCCTGAATTTTCTTGGCATAATCTATAATATGTGCACCATCATCTAAATGAAGCTTTGAGTTCGATTCAACTTCATTTCCATAAACAAAAATACTAATGCTTAGCTTCTCATCTTCTGAGGTAAAAACTTGAGCTTTGGTGAGGGGAAGATAGCCCCCTGAAAAGCTCCGCGGTAAGTTTTGAATGACGTTTAAAATACGACCTGTACCAGGTCGAATATAGGTTAACATGAAACGCCCATCAGGAAGATGAGACTTAAGATTCATGTAAGGATCCAAATTTGCATCTTCAATAGCACTTATGGCCTTTAAATGGTCCATACGATATGTTTCGGGAACTGTCAGAAAGTACGCGCTAATAATTCCATGATATATACAGTATCACTTTCGATGAGATTGGGAATCCATGAAGAAAAATAACAAAAGTGATGTAAAGCACCTTACCTAGGCATTTGTTTTAAGAACCAAGGGACCATTCTTTCCATAGTTTCCGTCTGCTGCTTCGTCAACTCGTGCATCTTTTTGTAAAGAATAATTACTTAGTACGCATTTTATGATGAATGTAATTGAGTAACAACTAACAACGATCCTTAATGCAATGACATAATTTTAAACAACATTGCAACTCACAATCGCTTTTTCTGTCACTCGTTGTATATCAATATTATGCTGTGCTTGCCATGATCTTCGTGGGGCATCTGTATCGTTTTCCAGAAAAGCTGATGAAAACAATGACCGACGATCGATTGAGCAGCATGTAGCATTGTGTAAAGATGAGTACAACCTCCAGTGTGTAAAATTCTTTTCTTGATTTCTAATGTATCGAAGAATCATCTTTCTGTTCTTGGAGAAAGAAAAAATATTGGATTTTATGACAATTTATCGCTCGTTTGTAAAATCGAACGAGCAGATGAGAATCGTAAATCACGCCCCTTGATGGAAAAGTGTCTGGAACATCAGAGAACGGTTATTTTACCGTTGTCATTGTCAATCAGAGATCAGAGACAAAAAAGGAACACGGAACACGAAACACGAAACACGAAACGAGAGACATGTGAGACGTTGATGCCAGACATACATAACTTAATTAAACACATAAATTCAAATTTAATACAAGCTTTAAAGCATCATGCCAGTGAATACACGACAAATTGATGACGAGGAATCTGTTCAGTTTCGTGATGGTGAAGAAACAGACCTGCTTACCAATCACAAATGGAAATATACTAGTGAAATGGAGTCCTTCTTAAGGAGCATTCCAAAAATTGAACTTCATGTGCATCTTGATGGGTCCTTTGAAACGAGTCTACTTCTAGAACATCTCAAGTCCTTAGGAGATTTCAATCACCTTCCAAGTGAGGTAACGTTACCATGGGATACAAGTTCTACTATGCCAATACGGAGCGCTCTTGTGCAGTGTAAAACCGTGCAAGACTTACACGCTCTGTGTACATGTAGAGGAAAGAGATCATTGTACGAAATGATTAAGTGTTTTGAAATATTCTTACCTATAGTCAGAGGTAATTTGGAACTGCTTGAGACCCTATCGTATAATTTTTGTCGGAGACAATCCAAGTGCAATGTAATTTACAGCGAAGTTCGATACTCTCCACATTTACTAGCTGAAGGTGGAGACTACAATGGTACTGATTCTGTTGATGCTAGACCTGTCATTGATGCAGTAACTCGTGGTCTTAGAAGGGGAGAGAAGGATTTTAATGTGAAGGTAAGAAACAATCAGAGTGTCATTTGTCTATTCGATACAGCATGGTACTGATGTATCATCTTGACTTTTAGATCAATCAAATACTTTGTTGCATTCAATATCGACCCGACTGGGCCAAAGAAGTGATCGAGCTAGCATGTGAACGGAGAAATGATGCTCCTTGTGCAATTGTAGGGGTTGATATCGCTGCAGGAGAAGATCATTTTGATCATTTAAACTATGCTGAATTGCATCATCCTCATTTTGAAGCATTTCAACTCGCCAAAAGTCACAAATTGAATATTACCATTCATGCGGGAGAAGTTGGTGACTCGACTTTTGTGAAGAAGGCTGTGTATGAATATGGTGCAAAACGGATAGGTCATGGATATAGAATTTGTCATGAACCTGACGTTATGGAAGAAATGAAGGTTCGAAATATTCATTTCGAAATCTGTCCTACTTCATCATATGAAACTGGCGGATGGCAATATGAACACAATAAAAATTGGGCGGAACATCCTGCGGTGAAAATGTTCCGATATGGGCTGAATATTGGACTGAATTCAGATGATCCATCAGTGTTTGATACAAGTTGTACATGGCAATATCGAATCGCTACTGGGAAAATGGGATTCACTAAAGAATGTATACTGAAAACAATCCATAATAGCATAAATGCAGCCTTTTTGAATGACCAAGAGAAAGAAGCTTTGAGGTCTGAACTAGATAAGTGGTACAAGTTTCACACTTGCTGAAATCTGTCGTGTCCAAGCATGGTCCAAGTTATGCTACAGTAATCCTAAAATCATAAACGACGTCATTCAACTCAATATTTCAATGCATTTTTTACATCGGCACTCTAGTACTTTCACCTTTCTCTATAATCTTAAATCGTATATATTTGTTGTTTCGTAAAATCAATAGAAAATGAACTATTTCGTTCGTAGAACTCTTTCTTATGCGAGTAAGGCTCGATGCTTCACCAGTAAAGATTCATCTCATCAATCAAAGTTTATGAACCCCATAGTAGCCCAACTATGGCAACAACGAGAAGAAACGCGGCAACGAATGATGTCTCTAACAGATGAAGATAGTGATTCAACAGGTTCAGGAAACTTGCAGGAATTGACTGCTCGAACTATGAGAGAGGGAAAAACGGGCTCGCCGAAGGCGCAGTTCAGGCATCCATCAGACTCCAAGACCACTATTGATTACAAATTTTCAACGGATAGCTTCTTGAGGGAAGCATATAGATCTCCTGGTAATACAATGCGTTTTGGAAAGGTATTGGAAGACTTAGATGCACTTGCAGGGAATATTGCATTTCATCATGTGGGAAATACAGATAATCTTATGCTCGTGACTGCAGCTGTGGATAGAATAGCACTGAAAGATATACCTGTCCTTGAAAAAGATCAAAGACTTAGTGGGCAAGTGACGTATGTCGGGAGCTCATCGATGGAGATTCGTATACAAATTCATGAAGTTAACGATACAAAAGATACCATCGCCCCAGATTATTGGTTGGAGGGCTACTTTACGTTCGTGGCTGTTGACCCCGAAACAAACAGACCAATGAAGATCCCTCCACTTATCCCTGAAACTAGCGAAGAGAGAGCATTGTTTGAACTGGGTGCTCTGAAAGCAAAGAAGAAAAAGGAAAGTAGAAAGAACAGTTCTGGGCAAATTACAGAAGAATCCTTGAAAATGGAACGCCGTTCAGAACAACTTCTCAGTGATGCTTTTCCTTTGTTACGTATGCCATCATTGGCAGATCCAAATGCGATTTTGATGGACCACACCGCTCTCTCAAATACTACAATTGCTCAACCTCAGGTTCGGAATCTGGCTAACAAAATCTTTGGTGGTTTCTTGATGAGGAGAGCGTTCGAACTCGCGTTTTCAACATCATACTCATTCGGGGGAGAATGGCCACAAATGCTTGAGGTCGATAACATAACATTTAATTCACCTGTGGAAGTTGGTGATCTGCTGCAATTCAATTCAAGAGTGATCTACTCTCTTCCAAATGGTGGCAACCTTGGTGATGAAGTTGCTATACATTCAGCTAAACCTTTGGTGATGATCGAGGTCGAATGTTTCGTAATGGATCCAGTAAAAGTTACATCACGCTTGAGCAACCGATTTTACTTCACATTTGTATTGCCTACTAGAAGCAACTGTCGGAAAGTACTTCCAGGGACCTTAGAGGAGGCCCGTCGAATGGTTCAAAGAATGGTGGCAGATGAAGAGCAAGCTGGACTTGGAAAAGGGTATCTCAATCAATATAATCTTTTGAATGTAGAAAAGAAAAAATAAACGTCATGTTTTAAAAGCCTATTATATAACAATCTAAGTTGTACAATGTTTACAAGATGCACATCGACAAGGTTTCTCACAAGCGCATCGCTGACCCCATGCGCCACCACAACCAGGATAGAAGGAGGCATCTTTCTTCTCTTCCTGCGTATCTCCAGAATTGTGCAGTTCACAGTTATAACAATCACAACTTTCTGGTGGGCAGCAACATTCTTTGCCTTCCATCATAGCTCTGCATTGTACGTTTATATGTACTTCATTTCCATCTCCGAGATCAGCATCAATTGTTTCTAAGCCGAGCCTTCCATGACGAAGTTCTCTGCCGTAATGTTTACGATAGGCCGGTGGTTTATAGAAATTCAAATGTAGTGATGACGCCAGTACTGAAAGTGATGATAGTATCATAGCAATGGCTGCCATGAAGGGGGGGAGTGCCATGTGTACCACAGGATAAAGTATACCAGCGGCAATGGGTATTGCCAGTGTATTATAGCCAAGTGCCCAGCAAAAGTTCAATTTGATGCGGTTGAAAACCTTCCGAGATAAATCAATCGCAAGAATGACATCTTCAAGATTAGAATCCATAAGCACAATATCACCAGTTTCGATAGCCACAGTTGTACCGGACCCGATTCCGATACCAACGTCAGCCTGAGCCATTGCGGGGCTGTCATTTACTCCATCACCCAACATGATCACAACTTCACCTTTCTCTTGGAGGGCTTTGATGCAATCAACTTTTCCATCTGGAAGGACATCAGATATCACAGACGATCTATCGATCCCAATGTCAGACGCAACAACAGCTGCGGTTTTGCTGTTATCGCCTGTTAGCATATAAACTTTTATTCCCATCTGTCGCAACACACTAACCACTAAAGCTGACTCGTCTCGGGCTTTGTCCATGAGACCTATGACAGCCTCGGTCGAATTATTGATCGCCACCACCACGGCTGTTTGACCACGACTTTCTAGATAATTCATGGCATCAAATGTCCCGGCTGTAATAGATATCTTGTTAAACTCCAAACCTCTACGATTTCCAATAAATACGGATTGGTCATTGAACCTGCATTTTATGCCTTGTCCAACTTCTGCAATAAAATCCTGTACTTCTAAAGTGTCATCAAGTCCCAATTCATTCGCTTTTAGAATAATACCCTTTGATAAAGGATGTTCACTACCTTTTTCGGCTGCCGCGGCGAGTGCGAGAATGTTATTCGAAACTGTATTATGTATTTCTTCGCAATTAATTGACACAACACTTGAGTGCTCATCAATCGGGTGAATATTGGTTGATGAAATTTTGGACTCTCTAGCTTGGAAAAGAGAATATGCACGATCGGAGAGGAGCAAAATGCTTTGAACAGATGGTTTCCCGGCTGTAAGAGTTCCTGTTTTATCGAATACTACCGCAGTGACATTACTCGCTCTTTCAAGCGCTTCACCTCCTTTGATTAAGACACCATGTTTTGCTGCAACACCTGAGCCAACCATAACAGCAGTTGGGGCTGCAAGGCCCAAAGCGCATGGACACGATATCACAAGACACGAAATAGAGAACAACAGCGGCAACGTGAAGTCATTGAGACCTTCTTCTTTATATGGCCATTTTGTCTTTACCGAATCTAGAGCTCCTGAGGATAAAAGTGACACCCAAACAATGTACGTGACAAGGCTGATACCCGTGACCACAGGAACAAATCGTGCAGAAATATAATCAGCGTATTCTTGGATAGGTGCCTTTGATGACTGTGCTTCGTCGATCAGTTTGATTATTTTTGACAAGGTGGTATTTGGCCCAGTTGCAATAACGTGAACATGAATGCAACCGTCTATATTGATGGTCCCACCGATTACATTATCACCTTCTACCTTAGTACATGGGACTGATTCACCTGTGATCATGGATTCATCAATCGTGGTAGAACCTTGAACGACGATCCCATCGGAAGGGACCTTTTCTCCTGGACGAACTATAATAACATCGTGCTCTTGTAAGAGAGATGTTGGTATAACCTCTTCAGGCACTGCCTGAATATGAGGTTCTAATGTCTCGCCATCCTCGCGAATCTCATTCTTCATGATTCCTATCAATGTAGCAACATCTGGTGATAGACGAGAAAGTTCTGCCATGGCTCTGCTTGTATACGATTTTGCTCTAGCCTCCAAATACTTTCCCAACAGAACAAACATGATTAACAATGCTGAAGTTTCAAAGGCTTGCATTAATCTATCACCCATATCCGCATCTCTGACTGAATTGTATAAGACTACAAAAATAGAATATACATAAGCTGCCGTTGTACCTGCAGCGATCAAAAAGCTCATTCCTAAATGATGTGATTTAATGGAATAGTATGCTTCTCTGTAGAATCTGGCTCCAGAATAAAATTGAACGGGAGTTGCCAATATGAATGTGAAGAACTCTTCCCATGTGACATTCCAAAACACTTTGGAATGTAGAAAGTGATCAATTCCAGGAATATGTATGAATATCATGGAAATAATGGCAACAGGTATAGCACATAATGCAGAAAAGAGAAAATCTATCAACGTTATGGATGGGAAAATGTGTTGGTTTCATCTTGTGGAAGCATGAAAAGAAGGAAACAAAGAGAAATAGATTCGATATCAACATATGCAAAAGCCACTCTAACTCACCATTCCTCCAATGTTCAATTTCTAGTCTCTGTCGCTGTTCTGTTTTTTCCATCATTAGATGATAACTATTTGCATCAGTCACTTCAATCTTGCCACATCCTCCGATTTCTTGAATCTCTTTGCTATGTTTGCCTTTGTCGATAATGTCCCTAATTCCAGATACAGAAGGTCGGTAGGATACTTCTAATGTATCACATTCACCCTTGTCTACCATTTTATCTGAATGCCACTGAAGAGTCTCAATAAGATGTGTTTTGTTAAGAAGATTACTGTAAAACTGAAACAATCCTTTGGCATTTCGTTCTACTTGGATCAAGACGGTTCGTATGTCATCCTCGCCGTTCATCTTTTCTTCATCATTGTACTTTAACTCTTTTTTACTCCAAAGTTCAGCCTCAAATCCAATATCTTCAATACAATCCATAATCTTGGTTACAATATCATTGATCCTTTCTGACGAACATGAAAGAATCACATCTAGTTTGGAATCTGGAAAGAGCGCGACACGGATGGAATTAGGATCAATGACATGATTCGTCATCGTGGAATCTTCCTCCGAAGATAATTCGTTTGCCAATTGTCGAACCGCCTCTAATACAGAATTGGAACATGAGGAACATGTAAGTCCTTCTAAACCAAATTGTGCTTGTATCCTTACAAGTTTTGACGTTGTAAATGGATTAATAGTAGAAGGAGGTGGATTCATATCAGTAGTAGTAGATATGGGAAATGCATTCATGAGACGTTTCGATTCTTGATCCTCTTTTGTCATGTTCTAATTATCTTCTGAGTATTCCTCATGCAAAACATATGATGTGTGATGATGTGTGCGAGTATTCATTCACATATATATTTTTTAGAATTTCAATTTCTTTGGAAGTGTGAAGTGTGTACTCGCTCACTCATCAGTAGTCTCTCAATTACTGATTACCAATATTGGTAAAGTTCTTCCCCATCAAAAGAAGCTTCTCGAACCAACAACGACAAAAACATACACAAAACACATACAACAAACGACGACGACGAGATCTCTACTTGAGGTTCCAATCCAACGATATCAACATATAATTCGAATTATCCAAACAGTAGTATGAATGCAGAACTATTAGCCATGCTCGGAGGGTCCATGCCTGGTGCTTCTCGAAGCCGTGAGGCAGAACCTAAAACTCTGTTATCCTTTAAAGCTGGTAAAATGAATGCCACATTGCAACCGGTACGTTTCTCACTTTTACCATGATTAGTAAGCAGTACATCATCATCCAATATATCTCCCTCACATGTTTCCATTCTTCTACATGTTTTGTCTTTCTGTATATAAATATATATTAGAATGGAAAGTTCTTAGTCACTGCTGATCCACGAAGAGGAACCATGGAAGTGAATTGGACTCAATCGACATCGTCAGTGGGGGTACTTAAAATCGAATGGAAAGATCGTCGCACTCGTTCTGTCATCGATTCACTTTCCATCTTCCCTGAAGATAATTGTACCTATTCGAAAGTAGACACTGGTAGACCCAACGATAGAGTGTATTACTTGCAGTATGGTAATGCATCGGAAAGACGATTCTTTTTCTGGATGCAAGATAAGGAAGAGGGAAATCAAGATGAAGAGAATTGTGTCAAGATTAATACTTACATGTCAGATCCAGAAGAAGCTGCATCCGTTGCGACGGGTCAACCTAAAAAGGTGAAGAAGAGGAAGGAAGAGGAGGAAAGGAAGAGTCTATTGAAGAAGAGTACCACCAGTGGTTCTGGTGCTGGTGCTACTGCTGTCGATCAAAGTGGAGCTTTGGACAGTGATGCTCTCATGTCCATTATGCAAGGTTTGAATGCTACTTCTGAGGGTAGCAGTAATATTGGATCAGGACAGGTAGATGCATTATCCAATATTTTGCAGAGTTTAGGTATGCCTCAACAATCTCCATCTGCAACGTCAAATACTTCATCTGTGGTTGGAGGGGTGACAGGAAGTAGTAGTACTCCTGCTCCAAACAATATCGCAGCGACACCCAATGCTCCTGCTCCCAAGGCTGCTCCTTCCATTGGGCTTACCTTATCCGATCTTCAAGGAGCCATGGCAGGATTGGCAACGACGAGTCCACCAGGTGCCACAGGAGCATTGAACAATATTGGTCGTCCAGGACCGTCACTCTCTGAGGTAGTTACACCCGATGCAGTCATGGAAGCGGGTATATTGGAGAATAACGAAGTGAAAGAACGATTGATTGAACTTCTTCCTGAAAATCAACGCACAGAAGATCGTCTTCTTGAAAATCTACGTAGTCCACAAGTAAGACAATGTCTTCAAAGTCTCACAGCTGCTTTATGCGACGATGGATCTTTGGATGGATTTCATAGTATTTTGGCTAATTTTCAGTTAAGACCTGAAGATGGTGCTGTAGGTCTAAGTCAAGGAAATCCCATACAGGCATTTCTAGATTGTGTTTTGAAGAGTGTTCAAAGGGAAAAGGAAGAAGAAGAAGACACACAAAAGACAGAAGATCAAGAGTAAAAGGATGGACATATTTACATGTAATATTTACGGATAAAAGACTTTAACATTGTTATCGTCCATAATATATGATTTCAACCTCTTGGATGGAATGATTCATTCTCGCATACATGAATACATCATGTACTCTTTGTAGTAGTACAAGAACACAGAGCACGTACAAACTGAGGAATGTTCCCATCTCCATTGACAAAACCCAAGTATGCCACCTGCCCACCATGATTCGCCCTATGCAAAGCCAAAGGCACTTGCTGACCGGTTCTTTGACTGTAATCATGATATCGCTTCCTAGCTGTTTCTTCATCATCCTCCGAGTCACATTCTTCTTCTCGAAATTGCTTAAATGACGACCAGGGACTCTTGGGTACCAACAGACGTTCATTGCTAGGGACACTTACCAAGTTCGACTTGGAATACTGCTGATTCGTGATACTGTCACCCAGTATTTCCTTACCAACCTCCGTCAGCTCGTATTCGTAGTTGGTGTATCCTGAGAAGCGCCAGTTCAAGGTAAAGACATCACTCAGTTGTTGAGGAGCTGCGTACTCTCCATAGATACCGAAATATACCACCAACCCACCGTTTCTGTAGTACTCCATAATGTTCGGCCAATACTCTCCTTCGGTGTCTTGAATTACGACACTTTTCACTCCAGGAGACGTCAAAGTATCTTGGACCTCTTGGTAACTCGAACTTTCGGATAGTTCGATCAACTTACAGGGCCATTCCTTGTCTTCGCCGAAGCAAACCTTGAATAGTCCGGCATCAATATCAAATAGGACGATGGAGGGTTCCATGCTCTTTGGGTGAGTGTTTTAAATCTTGGTAGCGATTGAGGTATTGTGATTTGTGTTTTGTGTGATTGATTGATTTTCAGTTTTTCAGATTTGGATCTTTTTCAGTGAATGGAGATTGCAATAAATAATTTCAAAGATTGATTACTCATTACGCTGCGTCTCGCGCCTATCGCCTTTCGCCTCACACAAAAAACAAAAAACAAAAACCATCCAACCTCGCTACTACTCTTTCGTTCATGGTCTACAGTTCAAAACAGAAACAGTCTTTTCGATCTTAAACATCATTTTTCATATTCACCCATTCAATGAGAGAAGTTACATCATTGGATGAGTTATACACAAAGCAGCTGATACAACGTTCCGTAGCTCGTGCAGCTCTTCATTTAGGTATTCAAGATATGAACGTGGATACGTTCACAGTATTACAAGACGCTCTAACACAGTACCTAGAGCGCGTCTGTAATGTTTTGGCTACTAATGTTGAACATAGTGGGAGGAGTTCTATGCATGTGAATGTATTGGATGCTGTTAGATCAGTAGAGGATTGTATCCCAGAAGGTGATTGGAAAGGTTTGGAGCGGTTCTTGTCGGATGATATGGAAGGGTCGAATGAGGGTTGGAATGCACCGTTAGATGATTATGATGGGCTGTTAGAGTATCCTTTGAAAAACAATGATAAATTCGGTAAGGATGAAACTGATTCCCAAGTGGAAGGTCACGACGGAACAAAACGGGCATTGGTCTCCGCCACTGTAGGAGGAGTTGCTAATATTTCATCTACAGCACAAGATACAACTGAAGTTCAGAGCATACCATCAACATTAAAACGAAAAAGAATCGACGAAGAAACAAAAGATACAGAAAAGGAACAGTCCGATGAAGTGAAAATTCATTCAAGTGCTAGTTACGTTCCAAACTTTTTGCCCCCGTTCCCACCAAAGAATACATTCGCACATTCTATCGATACGTGGAAAACAGTGAAAAGCTCATTTCAGGCTGAAACTGTTCGTTCTTCGTTGGTTCAAATGGGTCACTATTGGGGGACCATGACTGCAGACTCCTCCAAAGATATGGACAAAATGAAAAACATTGAAATTCAAGTACCGACTGGAACCAAAAGTGCAGTTCCAGCGGATGGAGCGCATGATAAAGATGTGAGACGAATAGAGGACAGTGTGAAACCTATCGTTCGAGCAAGTACAGCTCGAGTGGCGAAAATTTTGGAAGGAAGTATGGGATCCAGGTCATAAAAGATAATAAGTGCTCTCGAACATATTTTTTGTTTAATGCAACATCATGTCATTCAAATATCATGTCGACTGTTTCAAGAAGTAATTACGTAGATTGATTGCTCCAAAAG
>Ga0213868_10001781_pt1 | contig 20807 bp, 21 predicted proteins | sample PICome_9_FD_160087 | JGI IMG/M metagenome (GOLD analysis project Ga0213868, IMG submission 160087) | Coastal seawater microbial communities near Pivers Island, North Carolina, United States - PICO127 | ecosystem: Environmental > Aquatic > Marine > Coastal | place: USA: North Carolina...
TGTTTCAGTGGTGATAGTAGCAGTTGTTGCAGTCATGCCGCTGTTATCGGCGCCCATTACAATACCAGTAGAGGCAGCTGTGCCCGCGGTATCTTCAGTAACGGTCACATCACTGGCAGCTTCAGTAACAGTTGGGTCTGTCGTTATTGCGCCTGCAGTCTTGTAAGTAAATTCAAGGCCATCACCGTCAGAATTAGCGGCAACGGTGAATAACAGGTCGCCATAGTCACCATCGGCCTGTATCGCAGTGACTTGCTCAGCTACCGTCGCATCATCGGCTTGAGTGATTGAAATAGAGGTTGTTCCGTCACTGATAACCTGGGCAACACCTGCGGCATTATCGATTTCCGCTGCGGAAATACTGTAAACAGCGGCCACTGCTGCGGTTGAAGCTGTTCCAGCGGCGAGGTTAAAGTCAGAAAAGTCTACAGTAACTGTCTGCCCATCGTTGGCGCCAATCTGGAATGTAAACGACCCATCGCTGCTGTCGCCACCAGTGCCATCAAGAATGTTCTCACCGTTCCACTGGGTAGCATCAACAATGCGATCAATTTCTTCGGCCAGAGCTTTAAACTCAAGATCCAGGTTAGAGACATCAGCAGTAGTGTTGCTGTCGCTGGTAGCCTGAACAGCAAGTTCACGCATACGCTGCAACATGTTAGTTATTTCAATTGCCGCACCATCAGCAGTTTGCAACATAGAGATTGCATCGTTGGCGTTGCGAGCAGCCTGATCCAGACCTTTAACCTGTGCATTCAGGCGCTGGCTAATGGCCAGGCCGGCTGCGTCGTCTGCTGCGGAATTGATTCTTTTACCGGTTGAAAGACGCTCCATAGCCGTATTCATTGCACGTTCGTTTTTCGCCAGTGCATTGGCAGTAATAGTAGCGCCGATGTTTGTATTGATAACAGTCATTTTAAAATCCTCAAAAAATATTAAGTTTCTTCGTCACGTTGCCAAGATTCACATTCGCTTCTGGCGCGTCCGTAATCTATACATCGACATGACTTGCAATTACTTAAATACTGTTTTGGAATTTATTCTTCTTCTGCTGACGCAGTGGCAGTTATAGCAGCTATTCTTCAGGGGGCCAAAAAGTCTCTATATTTAGTCCCACAGCTTGGCGCCTTAAAATTTGCGTCACCTGACATCCCGGCAAAAAAAAGCGCCACCTGAATTGTACTTCAGGTGGCGCTTACTGCCGGGGAAACTATGACTGTTAGAGGTTAAACAGCTTTAATCATTTAACCTTTTAGCAACTGCAGTACTGACTGGGCAGACTGATTGGCTTGCGCGAGCATAGCAGTACCTGCTTGCTGAATAATCTGGGTGCGCGCTAGCTCAGTTGTTTCCTTAGCATAATTGGCATCTTCAACGCGACTGCGAGATGCCTCGGCGTTTTGCGATACGTTCGCTAAATTATCAACCACATATTCCAGGCGATTCATCACTGCACCATAGGTTGCGCGCTGAGTGTTAATGCCATTAATAGCAGTGTCAATGTTAGCCAGAGCTATCGCTGCCAGCGCAGATGTGCTGAGACTGATTGGGTCAGTACCGACGGTATCTTCAGTGACGGTTACAGCGCTGCTTGCTTCAGTAACAGTAGGAGCAGCGGCCACTGAGCCAGAGGTTTTATAGGTAAATTCAAGGCCGTCACCATCAGAATTAGCGGCAACGGTGAATAGCAGGTCATCATATCCGGTAGCGCCCTGAATGGCCGTTACCTGTTCTGCCACGGTTGCATCATCCGCTTGAGTAACTGAGACAGAATTTGTGCCGTCAGAGATAACCTGAGCAACACCGGAGCTGTCATCTATTTCTGCTGCTGGGATGCTGTAAACAGCGGCCACAGCGGTGTCAGAAATATTATTAGGTGAGGTGCCATCATTTTTGAAAACACCAGTACCTGCAGTGCTCCAGTCACCCAGATTAATTTGAATTGTCTGATCGGCATTGGCGCCAACCTGGTAAGTCACGGTGCCATCGGTACCTGCAGTGCCATCGAGAATATTTTCTCCGTTCCACTGGGTGGACTCGGAAACACGTAGGATTTCAGCTTGCAGTGCAACAAACTCGACATTTAGATTAGAGCGGTCAGTTGCGGTGTTGGTTTCGGTAATAGACTGAATGGCCAGTTCACGCATTCTCTGCAGCATATTGGCCAATTCAATTGAGGCGCCATCAGCAGTTTGAATCATAGCGATCGCATCATTGGCATTGCGAGCTGCCTGGTCCAGGCCTTTAATTTGAGCGGTCATTCGTGAAGAAATAGCCAGGCCAGCTGCATCGTCCGAGGCTGAGTTGATGCGCTTGCCGGTAGACAGTCGCTCCATCGCTTGGCCCATTAATCGGTCATTCTTGCTCAAAGCATTTTGGGTAATTGTTGCGCCCACGTTTGTATTAATAACAGTCATTTCAAATTCCTCTATATTCTTTTGATCGGCTGCTTTAATCAAAGTGTTGTGCAACCGGGATAGTTAGAATCAATTCACTTACTAAAAAGCTGAATAATGAGACTAAAACTTACCAATTGCCGTCTTGCGGGGTTTAACTCCGATTTGACGGCTCGCACAGAGGAAGTTGCAATACTGATGCCAAAATTTGGTTATGCCGAATTATTTAATTTTAAATTGATAAAAAACAACAGCTTACGCCATTTATTTTTTTTAGTGGAAGAGATTATTGCAGATAGTGGCAAGGAGTTGCCGGCGAAATTGCCGCAAATATTGCCGTAAAATTGCCGCTTTGTCAGAATACCGTCAATTGCATTTTGATCCATAGTGGATCAGTTTCAGCGGTCAATACAGCTCGTCAAATAACACACCTTTAAGGGACTCCAGATTTGCCGCAACACGCAAGATCGCCTCTCCAGGCATTGTGCGTACCAGCTCACCCGTGTCTTTGTTGGTCACATGGACAACAAAACGGTGCGACGCGCTATCAACAGAAAATTGTAAGCTGGTAGGCGCTTTTTTCATCGCGAGATTAAGCGTTTTAACGGCTTCTTTAACATCAGTCAGGGTTTGATTGAGTTGCTTGATGCTTTCGTCTTTAGTTGCCGACACATCTTTGCTGACATCCTGAATAGATGTCGATGGGACAGACGCCGGCACGCTGGGCGCAGCTGGAGCCGACCCATTCGCGAGCTTGGTCGGCGTGGAAGCCGGCGCAAGCGCTGTGCTCAGTTTTAGATTGCCGTCGATACCAGACATATCTGTCACCATTTTAAATTTGCGCTCAAGGTTTAATCCGCGAGCAGTTTAAGTCGTTACCCTGGCAGCCCATCAAAGGGCCTTTCACCGGGGGAAACTCTCCCAATCACAACTTAACATCGGCAGGTGAATTAAAAGCTTTAATTTATTTTTAAAAAACTCTCATTGGGTTTTGCCGCGCTCGAGCGCTGTCAGCGAATAGGTTCTGCAGCTATACTTGGCTGCGCATTAATAATGCATTACCAGGAGCTGTCGTGAAGGCTATTTCCCTAATTATCAAAATGATTGATCGCTTTACCGATTATACCGGCAGGCTTATCTCCTGGCTGACATTGGCTATGGTGACGATAACCGTGATCGTGGTTGTTTTGCGCTACTTTTTTGAAAGTGGATCCATTGCTTTACAGGAGTCGATCACCTATCTGCACGGTCTGGTATTTATGCTAGGTATCGCCTTTACCTTGCAGCGCGGCGGTCATGTCAGGGTGGATATTTTTTATCGCGGTTTCTCACCTGAGCGCAAGGCACTGGTGGATCTGGTTGGGGGAGTCTTATTTTTGCTGCCGGTAACCCTGCTGATCATTTTTATGTCCTGGGACTATGTCGCGGCGAGCTGGTCAATAGGTGAGACCTCAGAGGAGCGCAGCGGTATCGCCGGTATCTACCTGCTTAAAACACTGTTGTTGGCGATGCCTGCAACTCTGTTATTGCAGGGTATTGCCGAGATTCTAAAAAATATATTGATACTGATGGGCAAACAGCCGCCAGAGGCAATCGATTATCTGCAGCAAGAGCATTTGGAGCCGCAGGTCTGATGGTAGAACTTATCCCCCTTCTTATGTTCCTAGTGATTTGTCTGGTGTTGATGGCAGGCTATCCTGTGGCGCTGTCGCTCTCGGGCACTGCATTGATCTTTGCCTTTGTCGGCTATATGACCGGCACCTTTGATATGGCCTTTTTGTATGCACTGCCCAACAGGCTGTTTGGCACCATCAAAAATACCACTCTAATCGCTGTGCCGCTGTTTGTGTTTATGGGGGTGATGCTGGAAAAGTCACGCCTGGCCGAGGACTTGCTCGAGAGTATGGCTGATCTGTTTAAAGGGTTTCGCAGTGGCCTGGGTATTTCGGTGGTGCTGGTCGGTGCACTGCTGGCGGCGAGCACCGGTATTGTCGGCGCCACAGTAGTGACCATGGGCTTGATGTCACTGCCTACTATGTTAAAGCGGGGCTATTCGCCGTCTCAGGCGACGGGGATTATTTGCGCCACGGGCACACTGGGACAGATTATTCCCCCTTCAATCGCGCTGGTTCTGCTCGGTGATATTCTCTCCAGTGCCTATCAGCAGGCGCAGCTCAATATGGGTATCTTTACCCCCAAGGTTGTCTCTATTGGCGACCTGTTTGTCGGTGCAATTATTCCCGGGCTGATTTTAGTTGCGCTCTACTGCGCCTATGTCATTCTGTTTGCCAGACCCCAACTTCAGTCGCAGCAGGCGATTGATCAGCTTTCGGCGACCAATAAGTTGTCTCGTGCAATGCGCAATCTACTGCCGCCGATATTTTTGATTGGCGCGGTACTGGGTTCAATTTTGACTGGTGCAGCAACCCCGACAGAAGCCGCAGCGGTGGGTGCCTTTGGCGCGACCCTGCTGGCGATGTTTAAGGGGCAGCTGTCAGTGGCTCGCCTGCGTGAAGTTGCCCAGAACACCACCGAAGTGACCTCCATGGTGTTTTTGATTCTGATTGGCGCGGCGATATTCTCATTGGTATTCCGCGGGTTTGGCGGTGAGGAGATGGTCGAGCAGTTCTTCTCGCAACTGCCGGGCGGTGTGGTCAGCGCAACTATTCTGGTCATGGTGGTTATATTTTTGCTGGGCTTTGTACTGGATTTTATTGAGATTACTTTTGTTGTCGTGCCGATTGTTGGCCCGGTACTGCTCGCCATGGGCTTGGATCCGGTGTGGCTGGGTATTATGATTGCCATAAATCTCCAGACCTCCTTTTTAACACCGCCATTTGGATTTGCGCTGTTCTACCTGCGCGGTGTTGCACCAGCCGCGGTCGAGACCTCGGATATGTACCGCGGCGTGGCACCGTTTATTATGATTCAGCTATTTGTAATGTTGATGCTATCGGTGTGGCCAGCGCTGGCAACCTGGTTGCCCACAGCTATTTACAACTGAAATTTTTGAAACCGGGGTGGGCGTGTAATGGTGAGCTATCTACAGTCCTTCAAAGTTTAATAGCGGCAAAGATTTTTTCTCGCAGGTCCTTGTGCTCATTAACCAGATGGTGGCCAGCACCATTGATCAGGTTAAGGTTCATCTGGGGAAATTTTTCCTCGAATAGTTTGATGTTATAACGCCAGTCCAGAGTTCCATCCTCATCGCCCTGAATCACATTGATTGGAAAGTTGCTGCCCGGGTGGCTTTCTATTTCCTCAACCCAATCCGCCATGGCGCCTATCCAGGCATTTGGCAATCGATGGGGTTGAAAGGGATCTTGATGCTGAAGGAAATATAAAAATTCTCGGTCGTGAGAGTTTTTTCGAAAGACTCTTTTAAGGGTCTTGCGAAAGGGTCCGGTGAGCTTAAAAGCCCAGCGATTAAATTTCCAGAGATGGGGATGCGCAAGCGGAGCCAGCAGATTAAGGCTGGCAAAGGGATAGTTACTGGTATTGGTCTGTTCGAGTAGTTGTTTCAGCAAGATGGCACCGCCAGTACTCTGTCCGATGCCGTGCAGTGGGCCTGGACAAAATTCCGATGCGGCACTGACCACCTGATTAAGCTGGCGGACATATTCACCGTAACTGTCAATATAGCCCGGCTCACCACTCGACAGGCCGTGGCCAATAAGGTCAAAGCAGACCACCGCATACTGGCGGCGAAGAAGCTCGTCAATCAGGTTTCTATACAGGCCGGTATGATCGAGATAGCCGTGAACAATAACGACAGTCCCCAGGGCGCCGTCCGGTTGCCAGGCCATAATATGCGTCTGCTGGCCAGCGTCGGTTAGATGTCCGGCGTGAAGTTGCACACTGTCGTTTGGGCGCGGCAGGCGATAAAAGTCAAGGTAGTTTCTAAGTGCGCTGTTAGCGGTTAAATCAGCCACCGCAGCGGCAGTGAAAGGCGGGAGTTTTTGCCGCAGGCTCTCTATGTTTTGCGGGGCAAAATCTGACTGTGCATAACCCATAGATTTATCCGAATTTTGTGTTAGAGTTCCTTAAAAATACTTGTTTGATATGTAACCGAACAACCCACATCTTGTCAGAATGAGTATGAATTACAATAATAAAGATTTCGTTGAAAAATTAATTAGTTCACACAGTACGACGCTGGTCAGATTCTTAGCGCGTCGCATGAACAGCCGTGAAGATGCCGAAGATATCGCGCAGGCGGCTTTTATACGTCTCTACACCCTGGACGATCCAAGCAAGTTATCCAATGCCAAGGCCTTTCTCTTTCAGGTTGCTGCCAATATGTCGATCGACCAGCTGCGCAGAAAAGTTTTACATCAAAACTATTTGGAGCGCGAGGGCGCTAAACCCCCTAGTAATGGCTCAATGCCAGTTAGTTCGCCGGTTGAAAATATCTCCCTCGAGCGAGAGATGGAAGCCAAGCAGACGTTGACGTTTATTTACCAATCCCTGGAGGGATTGCCGCAAAACCCGAGGCAGGCATTTATTTTGAATCGCGCCAAAGGCCTTACCTACCCAGAGATTGCCAAGCAAATGGGCGTCTCTGTCAGCTCTGTCGAGAAATATATCCTAGAGGCGCTCAAGCATCTACGCAGCGCTCTCGCCGACACAGGCAAATAGTTTTTCCTTACTAATCATCCCCAAATTACACTGAAAAAGCCCCATATTGGTGCGCTTGCCCCTTTTTGTGTTATATGGGGTGCTATAAATGCTGGGTATTTCAATTTTTTGTTTACTGTTTCCCTCTGGAGCGCCTGATCTGGCTGGCCTCAGCCTAAGTAGCGGCCATCAGGTGCAGATGGCACAAAAATTGTATGCAAATATAGATAAAATACTGTTTATTTTTTGTTTATTGCCAAGATGGTCTGGGGTATTTGCACTTCCGCTCGTCTAAGCTGTGAGAAATCTTATTAAACAGTAAAGCCCGCTCAATAGGGGCTAGCAACAAGAATACAAGCTACTTGAGTACAAGCCATTGACTGCACTGAAAATTGATCAAAACGTCCTCGACCAGGCCTATGCCTGGATTGTTGCGTTGCGTGGTGAACAAGTGGGCGAAAAAGACCTTGAGGAATTTTCAGGGTGGCTTACCGAGGATAAATCTCATCAGTTGGCCTGGGATGAGGCGCTGGAACTTTGGGAGACAATGGGTGCAGTCTCCCATCTTCCTGTAGACGAGCTATTGGCAGAGAATTCTGTCGAGTCGACAGTCTCTACTGAAATCCTCGCCGATACCCAGCCAGCAGCAGGTTTTGGTCTGTTGGAAAAATTACAGACACTTTGGAAGCCAATGGCGCTGGCTTTTTCTCTGGCCCTGGTTGGTTTTCTTGCAGTATTTAATCTTCAGTCCGAGGGTGAAATCTTCGCTGCAGGCACAGGCCAGTATCTGGCGGTTACTCTTGCCGATGGCAGTGTTGTTGAGCTCAATACCAATAGTGAAATCTCGGTATCCCTGACAGAGAATGTCCGTGAGATTGAGTTGCACAAGGGCGAAGTCTTCTTCACGGTCGCCAGGGATAAGGACAGGCCATTTGTTGTCGATGTGGCAGGTGCAACTGTTCGCGCAGTGGGCACAGCGTTTAATATATATCGGGTCACTGACCAGAGCGCCATAGTCTCTGTAAGCGAGGGCATTGTTCGCGTGGAAGAGGCGGGGGGATCCTCTGTCACCTCAGCACAGTCAAAGTTATTGACGGTTGATGAAGCTGTGGAGATTGATGCGGTTCGCGGCCTGTCCGAGTCCAATATACGAAATTCCCAGACCACCGCATGGCGGCAGGGGCAGCTGTTATTTGAAAACACCTCGGTTGGGGATGCTGTTGAAATGCTCAATCGCTATCTACACAAAAAAGTCATCGTCGCCGATGATGTATCTCGAAGTATCAAGATATCAGGCACTTTCTCGTCCCGCCAAAAGAAAGAAACTCTCGCCGCAGTTGCTCAAGCCCTAGGCCTGGAGCTGACTTCCCGTGGCAATAAATGGTTGTTGTCTCAGCCCAAGCCATAAGGTTTAATAATCCTCTGTATTTAGTCTGGGTCTATGCCCTATGGCATGTTTTGGATTTTTGAATAATTATTATCGCCGTCTGTTGGCTGTAAGCCGAACATCGCTGTTTTCCATTGGCTGTTTATTTTCTATATTCTCAAGCTCTTTATTCTCAAGCTCTGCGGCTCAGGCAATTGTTACAGATATTTATCCGGTTGAACTGCCTCAGGGCAGTCTGCATAGTTCGCTGATAGCGCTTGGCCAGCAAACCCAGTCTTCAATTATTTTTCCATCTTCAATGGGCAATGATCAGGATGTTCCAGAGGTCGTTGGCAGCTTTAGTATTTTAGAGGTATTGGATCGGCTAATTGAAAAGCGCGATATTGAATACCGTATTGTGGGGCCCCAGACAGTGGTGGTATTACCGCGCTGCAAGGTGGGTTGGGACTGCGCCGCTATGCATGAGGATCTGCAGCGCAGCAAAAAGCAGTATCCGATGATCGAAGAGTTAATTGTCCGTGGCAAGCCGCTTACCGGATCCAGATTTAGGCAGATAAACGGTAACTCATTTACCCCTACAGATATTATTACCTCCACTGAAATTCGCCTTTCCGGTGCGCAAACACTTTCACAGTTAATGCGGTTTACACCGGAAGTGGCCGGGAACTCGGCGAGCACTGCGGTCAGCAATGGTGGAAATGGTACTGCCAGCGTGACCTTGCGAGGATTTCCGGCAACCAATACGCTGGTTTTGATCAATGGATTGCGCAGCGCAGCCAATGCTATCAATGGCGGCTCAGTTGATCTTAACAGTATTCCTCTGGCGGCCGTGGATCGAATCGAAATTCTCAAGGACAGTGGTTCATCTGTCTATGGTTCAGATGCTATTGCCGGGGTTGTAAATGTTATTTTGCGCAAAAGCTTTGATGGTGTTCTGGTCAATACATTTTTCGGGGCGTCGGATACCGGGGACAATCAAACAGCTCGCTACGATATTCTGGCTAGCGGTAAAGTTGCCGGATTAGAACTGTTAGCGATGGCCTCCCACTATGATCAGGCAGGCTTCCTCAGTCGCGATAGAGCAATTTCAAGTTCCGCTGATGGGCGCATGCAGGGCGGCACTGATCAGCGTTCAAGCGCCACACCAAATGCCCGCATTCATGTTGGCGATAATGTTGTTACTCTTGAAGAGGGGCGGTTAAGCGGAAGTTCTCCCTCAGATTTCCGCAATGTGACGGACGAAGATCTTTTTAACTATTTAGCCTATACCTCTTCACTTGTGCCGGCAGAGCGAGATTCATTTTTTCTCTCTGGCAGTCTGACTGAGCTGAGTTCACTGGAAAGTACTTTTGAACTCGGCTACGTGAAAAATATCACTCATAGTACTTTTTCTCCGGCACCCATCTTTACTGCCTTTGAAGAGGTTCCGATCAGCATCTCGGCCGCGAACCAATTCAATCCATTTGCCGAAGATATTGTCGATACGCGAATAAGGCTGTTAGGTTTGGGCCCTCGTGTACAGACGAATAAGTCTGAGACTTTTCGCGCCAACAGCAAATTGATGGGAACCCTGCGCGATGGCGAGTGGCAGGTCAGTGTCAATTGGAGTGAAAATAAAGCCGTTGAACAGTGGCGCAATCTGGTCGACGCGGAAAATCTCGCTCTAGGGCTCGGCAGCAGTTCTGCCTGTGCCAGTATAGATGGTTGTGTGCCAATTAACTTTTTTGGATCGCCAGATGCAATCACGCATGAGCAGCTTAACTATATCCGCGGCAAAGCGGTTAACCGAGGCCGATCAACATTGGCCTCGATTAATATAGATATATCCCAGATTGCCAGAATTTCAGCGGTAGAAAATATTGAGTTTGCTGCGGGTTTAGAAATGCGTAGGGAAACCTTTGCCACAGAGGCAGACCCGCGAGTTGAAAATAATCAGTTAATCGGTGGTGAGTTTGGCAGTAGTCGCGGAAACAGAACGAGTTCGGAACTCTATATAGAATCGCTGGTACCAATTATTGCTAGTGAGAATAGGATTGCAGAGCCTGTCTTAGAGGCGAATATATCCTTTAGAGCTACTCAGTACAGTGACTTTGGTTCAGAGGCCAACCCCAAATTGGCGGTGCGTTATCGACCGAATAGCGATCTAATGTTGCGGGGCAGTATTTCTCAGGGGTTTCGTGCGCCGTCACTCTTTGAGTTAAATCAGACCGACAGTATCAGCCAGGCGTTTTTGGTCGATCCCTGTTCGAACCCTGAAAATGTTGGCGTACTGCCGGGTTGTGATATGCAGACTGATCCGCTGCGAGTTCAGTATCTGACCGTAACTGGCGGCAATCCCGAGCTGCACCCTGAAAACTCTAAAAACCTTTCTCTGGGCTTTATTTATAAGCCTCCCGGACTGCGCAATTTTACTTTTGGACTCGATGCCTACCGAATTCAAGTTGATAATATTATCGGTGCCAGCGGTCAGTTTTTCCTCGATCAGAACGCTGCCGAACTAAGTTTTAGCGATCGAATTATTCGCGATGGAAATGGTGAAGTTGTGAGAATTTTGGCGAATAATGAAAACCTTGGGACGCGTGATATTTCAGGCTTTGATGCGGATATTTCCTGGCGAGTTTTTATCGCCAAGTGGGGAAGCCTAGGGGTTGATCTGAGCGGCTCACATATTCATTCATATCAGCTTCAAAGCGCTCCGACCGAAGAGGTTCAAGAGTTGGCGGGAACATTTTCAGATGAGGCGGCAGAGGGGTCTGGAGCCCTGCCAAAATGGAAGACCAGATTAAATTTATTCTGGCAATTTGGGCGCTGGGAAGTCGCACTCTCATCATTTAGAGTCAGCAGCTTAACAGAGACAGTCAATGGCCCAGATAGTCACCGCGACTCTGGCGGCTGGTCACGCGAAGATGCTCAGATGAGTTATCACTTTAATTCTGGAGAATCGCTGATAACGCTCGGGGTCGATAATATATTTAATGAGCCCCCCCCCTTTCTGGCCTCCGCATTCAACGATAATTTTGATTCAAGAACCTATGAATCCACTGGCAGGTTCTTTTATGCCAGGTTCAGCCATCACCTGTAACCACAGGGCGCAAAAAAGCCCTGTAGTTTTCACTGCAAGGCTTATTCGATTATTACTTTAAGCTATCTACTCATCAGTCGATAAAGAGACGTCGTAGACACCGGCTTCTCGAGCCTGATCAGAGATAAGAACAAACAATTCTGTCTTCGATTTCGGATGAGCGCTAATAATAACTTTGGCCTCCGGCTTCTCGGCGTGCATACGTTCAACATTTGCACGAACAGCGCGAACATCAATGCGTCGGCCCTCAAGAGTCAGCTCATTGCTCTCAGAAACTCGGAAAACAATATTGGTGTTTTCAGTATCTGGTGGTGGCTCATCTGAGGTTGGTGGGCGATTAACATCAAGCCCTGATTCGTTTACAAATGAAGCCGTAACAATGAAAAAAATCAGCATAATAAATACGACATCCAGCATTGGAGTCATATCAATATTTGATTCTTCCTCTTCCTTTCGTCTTTTACCTAGCGCCATCGATGGTGCACCTTAAAATCTACCAGATTTTCATTGAGACGCGCATTTTACTTGTTTTTATTGGAAATACCAGTGCGTCCAGTTGCATGCAGTATCCCTCAATATTCTGCATGTATACTAAGACGTCCAGTGTGCCAGAAAACAACCCAGTTGGGGAAAAATCATTGAGAAAGTATGCCTGAATTGCCTGAAGTAGAAACAACGCTAAGGGGCATTGAGCCTCATATAGCCGGTACAGTGATAGAGCAGCTTAGAGTTTATAACGGTTCCCTGCGCTGGCCGGTTACCGAGGGTATCTCTGAGATCGCGACAGGCCAGCGACTGCTGTCTCTGAGCCGGCGCGCCAAATATCTGCTCTTGCACCTTGAGCAGGGCTCAATGATGATTCACCTGGGCATGAGTGGCAGCCTAAGGCTTGTGGATAAAAACACCGAGCGCCGCAAGCACGACCATATTGAAATGCATATGAGCAATGGAGCATGTCTTCGCTACCACGATCCGCGGCGTTTTGGTGCCTGGCTTTGGTCTGAGGGCGAACACCATCAGCTCGATCATCTAGGCCCTGAACCACTCACCGACGAATTTAGTGGCAAGCGGCTTTTTGACTTATCACGCAAGCGTAAAGTAGCGGTTAAACCGTTTATTATGGATAACAAGACGGTGGTCGGAGCTGGCAATATCTATGCTTCCGAAGCGCTGTTTCGAAGTGGCATAAGACCGGATCGTGAAGCGGGCAGGATTTCTCTGCAGCGCTATGAAGTGCTCGCTGGCCATATTAAAGATGTTTTGCGTGCGGCGATCGAGCAGGGCGGCACAACACTGCGTGATTTTGTTAATGGCAATGGCGAGCCAGGCTATTTCCAGCAGTCCCTGGCAGTTTACGGGCGTGGCGGCGAGCCCTGTATTAGCTGTGAAAAACCACTCAGTGAAATAAGGCTGGGTCAGCGTAGCTCGGTGTTTTGTCAGCGCTGTCAGCGCTAGACAAAACAAACCGTAAATACAGTCAAAATAGCCTGCAGGCTATTTAAATTTTCTGCTCAGGGCGTCTACAACATTGGCTGGGACAAACTTTGAGACATCGCCATCCAGAGATGAAATCTCACGCACCAGGGATGATGAAATATAAGAGAAGCGCTCTGCCGGTGTCAGGAAAACACTTTCAAGCTCTGGTGACAGGGCGCGATTCATATTGGCCAGCTGAAATTCATACTCAAAATCAGAGACTGCGCGCAAGCCGCGCATAATGGCATCGGCCTTGCAGTCTTTCACAAAATTGACCAACAGATAGTCAAAGCCGATAACTTCAATATTGGGCACATGACTCAGCGCGTCTGAAGCCAGCTGAATTCGCTCATCCACGTCAAACAGTGGGCCTTTGCGCTTGTTTGCAGCGATGCCGACAATCACCTTGTCAAATAGGCGCGAAGCGCGTTCGATTAAATCAATATGCCCGTTGGTAATCGGATCAAAAGTGCCGGGGTAGACTATAGTCTTCATGCTAGATTTCACCCTGTTGGAGAACGCGCATATTACTTAAGTTAAGCCGTTGGCTCAATGCGCGAGAATAGTATGTAGTTTACGCCACTGGAGCGTTTATTGCGCGACACCTGCCAGTTGGCCGGTGGCGCAAAGTTATTTTGCTGCGCAGGCAGCTCGCAGTAGATAGCCCCGCCGCTGGCAATCCAGCCGTTCTGTTCAACAAGAGTACAGACTTCATTGATCAAATTTAGGTCAAAGGGAGGGTCGATAAAGACTATATCAAAAGGGTTATCCGCGCTCTGTTGAAGATACTTAAGAGTATCTTTGTGCGCGATGGTCAGCTCGGAGGCGTTGAGAAGCGACTTGGTCTCAGTTAGGCAGTTGATCGCCTGAGGGTGCTGCTCCAGTGCCAGGCAATGAGACGCGCCGCGCGAGAGCGCCTCAAAACACAGGGCCCCAGAGCCACTAAACAGATCCAGACAGCGCGAACCGGGAATATCTGCCGCCAGCCAGTTGAAAAGGGTCTCGCGAATCCGGTCACCAGTCGGCCGCAAGCCATCAATATTGGGAAATCGTATCTGACGGCTGCGCCATTTGCCGGCAATAATTCGAATTTGCTGTTTGCCCGCCAAAGGGGGACTCCTTTATAGTCATTTTAAGCCCTTTTTGAAAGCCTGGGGTGGTAGGATACACCAGAATATAATTACATTTAAAAATGAACACTAATGGACTCAAATTCAATCGACAATCAACCCGCAGAAAAGAAGAAGCGCAGCTTTCTGGATCGCTTTAAGCGCGAGAAGTCAGCCGAGGCCGAACTTAAGCCAGAAACTCAGTCGGAAAGTAAGCCAGTTGAGGCCAGCAGCCTGCGCGCTAAAATGCAGCGCGCGCTGTCGCGCACTAGTCGCGGCTTGGGCGATTTGTTTCTCGGCGCCAAAACCATTGATGACGATATTTTCGACGAGCTTGAGACATTGCTGCTGATGGCCGATGTGGGCATCGAGGCGACCACGCAGATTATTGCCGAGCTCACCGAGCGTTCAAGCCGGGCGGCCCTTAAGGATGGCGCCGCGCTGCAAGCGGCACTGCACGAAATACTTCTCGAAAAGCTCGCCTGTTGCGAGCAGTCAATGGAGCCAGCCGCTAATGGCGGGCCATTTGTTATTTTAGTGGTCGGCGTCAATGGTGTCGGCAAGACCACCACTATCGGCAAGCTGGCGCGACGCTTTCAGCAGCAAGGGAAATCAGTCATGCTGGCGGCCGGTGATACCTTTAGGGCAGCCGCCGTTGAACAGTTACAGATTTGGGGAGAGCGCAACCAGGTCGCTGTTGTCGCACAGCATACCGGCGCCGATAGTGCCTCGGTTATCTTTGATGCCATTGAGTCCGCGCGCGCCAAAGATATAGATGTGATTCTCGCCGACACCGCCGGCCGCCTGCACAATAAAAGCAATTTGATGGAAGAGTTGAAAAAAGTGCGCAGGGTTGCCAGCAAATTCGATGAGAACGCACCCCATGAAGTGCTCTTGGTGCTCGACGCAGGCACCGGACAGAATGCCGTGGCCCAGATGACCGAGTTTCATGCTACGGCCGGTGTAACCGGAATAGCGCTGACCAAATTGGATGGCACCGCAAAGGGCGGGATTATCTTTGCACTGGCGGAGAAGTTTTCTGTCCCCATACGTTTTATTGGCGTGGGTGAGGGACAGGATGATTTGCAGCCATTTATTGCAGAGGATTTTGTTGCAGCGCTGCTAGACTTAAACCCAGAAGCCAGTCAGGGTAAATAACTGCTTATGATACGTTTCGATAATCTCAGCAAACGTTACACCGGTGGTCTCGAGGCGCTACGCAATGTCAGCTTCGAAATGGACAGCGGTGAAATGGCCTTTCTTACCGGGCACTCCGGTGCGGGTAAGAGCACGCTGCTGAAACTGTTAATGCTTATCGAGCGACCAACCGCCGGCAGCCTGCTGATCAATGGCAAAAACCTCAACCGTTTATCAAAATCCAGAATCCCCTTTTATCGACGCCAGCTCGGCGTGGTCTTCCAAAACCACCAGCTGCTCTTTGACCGCTCCGTATTTGAAAATGTCGCCTTGCCGCTGCAAGTGTCCGGCTACACCCCCGCCGAGATTGGCCGCAGGGTTCGCGCGGCACTGGATGGTGTCGGTCTGCTCGACAGGGAAAAGCACAATCCTATCGAGCTCTCTGGCGGCGAGCAGCAGCGGGTCGGGATAGCCCGGGCAGTAGTGCACAAACCGAAAATACTCTTGGCCGATGAGCCGACAGGTAACCTGGATCCCCAGCTGTCTGCCGAAATTATGGCGCTGTTTAAGCGTTTTCAAGATGTGGGTGTCACGGTCCTGATCGCCACTCACGATATAGATCTGATTAATAAAATGAATCTGCGCATTATGCGTCTCAATCAGGGCGAGTTAGAGCTTGATGGGGTAGCCAATGGCATCGTCTAGTAAATCCCGAGATGCTCAGCGCGCTCAACGGGGCGCCCGAGGCAGCTCGGTCAGCCTTATGGATAAGTGGCGCGGCTACAAATACCACCACCGAACCACGCTGAAGAACAGCTTTGCCAAAATGTTGCGCGAGCCACTGCAGACACTGTTGACCGTTGTGGTTATCGCTATCGCACTCACCCTGCCAACAGCGCTGTATATCAGTGTCGAGAATATCCGCCAGTTAAGTGGCGGTGTTGAGTCTTCGGCACAGATGACAGTGTTTGTAAAAAAAGGTGCACGATCTGGCGCAATTGAAAAGCTTGGCGAGCAGCTAGAAAATTTGTCTGGCGTCGCCTCGGTCAGCTATATTTCCGCGCAAGCGGCACTAGAAGAATTTAATACGCTGTCCGGCTTTGGTTCGGCGCTGCAATATCTGGATGAAAATCCGCTACCAGAAGCATTTCTGGTTAAGCCCCTGCTGCTAAATGACTCCGCCAAGCTGGTCGCCGAGATCCGCCAGATAACCCTGGTTGAAGATGTGCAGCTGGATATGGAGTGGTTGCACAGGCTCGATGCGCTGTTGGATATGGGCAGAAAGTTAGTACTCGCACTTGGCGCAGCACTTGGCATAGGTGTAATTCTCGTAGTTGGTAACACCATACGGCTGGCGATTCAAAGTCGCCGTGATGAAATTGTGATCGTTAAATTGGTCGGCGGCACAGACGCCTATGTGCGCAGACCATTTTTGTATACTGGACTGTTATTTGGCTTTTTCGGCGCCTTTATTGCCGCATTAATGCTGATTGGACTGGGTTTCTGGCTGGAGCCATCGGTCAATAAATTGGCAAGCCTCTACCAGAGTCAGTTTAGATTGACTGGCCTGGGAGTCACTGGATTTATCGCGCTGCTGGGAATTGGGGGTGCTGTGGGACTCGCTGGCGCCTGGATATCTGTTGGTCAGCATATGCGTGACATCAAGCCGCGCTAGATTGATCTATAATATTCATGGGGACAATTCGCGGTAAGTGATACACCGTTAGCACCGCAGCGTATATTTATCTGTGTATCTAGCTGGAGAGCAGTAGGCCAGCCCTTTGAGAGGTATTTCAGGCATAGCTTTAAGGGCTAGGAACAACCGATCAATTAATGATAGAATTATCGACCGACTATTAAAAGAGCGTTTTATGAGCAAAGCCCTTCAAACAATGGAGTGGATGGCACCCGGCGGCAACCTGAATGCGTACATTCAGGGCACTGCGACCGTGCCTATGCTAACCATTGATGAAGAGCGCGCCCTGGGCGAATCCCTCTACTACGAGGAAGACCTCGACGCAGCCCGTCGCATGGTTATGGCTCACCTGCGTTTTGTGGTGCATATTGCCCGTTCATACAACGGTTATGGCCTGCCCTTAGCCGATCTTATCCAAGAGGGAAATGTCGGCCTGATGAAAGCCGTTCGACGCTTTAATCCTGAAAAAGGCGTGCGTCTGGTCTCCTTTGCTGTGCACTGGATCAAAGCTGAAATCCACGAGTTTATTCTGCGCAACTGGCGCATTGTTAAAATTGCCACCACCAAAGCACAGCGCAAACTGTTCTTTAATCTGCGCAGCGCCAAAAAACAGCTGCAGTGGCTGACCGCCGATGAAGCTGAGGCTGTGGCTGAAGATCTCGGTGTTCAGGTCAAAGATGTGATGGAGATGGAAATGCGCCTTACCGCGCGCGATTCAGCCTTTGACGCACCAGCCGACGATGACGACGACAATAATTCATATGCGCCGGTCTACTTCCTCGAAGACAAGAGCGCCGATCCAGCAGAGCTCGCTGAAAATGACGACTGGGAAGGCGATAGCAATGCTCGACTGGCCGATGCAGTGAAAAATCTCGATGATCGCAGCCGGGATATTCTCAGCCGACGCTGGTTGAATGACCAGAAGGCGACATTGCACGAACTGGCCGCTGAATACGGTGTTTCTGCTGAGCGCATCCGCCAGCTGGAAAAAAACGCGATGAAGAAAGTGCGCGGATTAATGGAAGCCTAAGGCAAATTTGAAAGCAACTATTTAAAAGAGATCAAAAGCCGCTCAACGCGGCTTTTTTTATTGCTATGAACAAACTGCTCTGGATCAAAATAACCGCAGTCTGCGGCACGCTGGCTGTGGCGCTGGGCGCTTTTGCCGCCCACGGTCTAAAACCCCACCTCTCCCCAGCGCTGATGCAGACCTACCAGACAGCAGTTCAGTATCACTTTATTCATACCCTGGCACTATTGGCAATACTCAACCTACCTCTCAGCGAACGTCTGCTGCAGTGGGTCGCGCTGTGCTTTCTGCTCGGTATAATTCTCTTCTCCGGTTCTCTTTACACCCTCGCCCTAACCGGCATTGGCGCCATCGGAATCTTGACCCCACTTGGCGGTTGCGCATTTATTGGCGGCTGGCTCCTATTGATCACTGCAAAAAGCCCAAAAGATAATGGAAATTAAACCCGAATACCGCAAGAAATCGATCCGCAGCTATGTCGTTCGCGCCGGAAGAATGACCGAAGGTCAGCGCAATGCCTTTGAAACCAGCTGGCCGTTTTATGGCTTGAAACTGGATGATGGAGCCATCGATGCTGAGAAAATTTTTGGCCGCGCGGCGCCCTTGGTAGTCGAGATAGGTTTTGGTATGGGTGACTCGCTGCTGGAGATGGTCAGCGCCGAGCCGGATAAGGACTTTATAGGTATAGAAGTTCATCCCCCAGGTGTTGGCCGACTGATTAACAGCGCCAGGCTCGAGGCACTGCCAAACTTGCGAGTGTATCTCGCCGACGCCAATGATGTACTCAATGAATGTATCCCGTCCAGCAGCGTCCATCGGTTGCAACTCTATTTCCCCGATCCCTGGCATAAAAAGAAGCACAACAAACGACGTATAGTGCAGCCGGAATTTATCCAGTTGATTCGCGAGAAGCTTGAGCCGCAAGGCATTCTTCATATGGCCACAGACTGGGAGCACTATGCAGAGCAGATGCTTGAAGTACTCGAAGAAGCACCGGGCTTTAAAAATTGTGTCGGCGAACAGGAGTATTCAGAGCGTCCGGAATATAGACCCCTAACCAAATTTGAAAAACGTGGCGAGCGTTTAGGGCACGGTGTTTGGGATTTACTCTACAGCAAAATTGATTAGTCGATACGCGTTGGGAAATAGCTTAAACTTCGGCCATTCATTTATACCAATTCACTTTAGTTTGTTAAAAGTCGCGGCTTAGCTGTCGCATTCATTGTTAAGGAAAATAGTATGAAGATCGTAAAAATATTACCCATGGCACTGCTTTTCACACTGGCTGCTTGCGAAAAACCAGCTGATACAGCCACAGAAGCAGCAGCAACGCCTGAACTGGGTACCCTTGAGCAGAGAGTAAGCTACCTGATGGGCATGCAGAATGCTGCGAGCACAACAGCTATTGAGCTTGACAAAGCCGCCTATGACTATGGTTTCTCCGATGGCCTGGCCGGCAACCAGCCAGCCATCAGTGAAGAAGTGATCGCCGAAACGGTTACCGCATTCCAGGCGCAAATGACCGCCAAGCAGGAAGAGCAGCAGAAGCAGGCCGCTGAATCAATGGCAGTGGCTGCGGAAGGCAACCTTAAAGAGGGCACTGAATTTCTCGCCGCCAATGGCGCGAAAGAGGGCGTAGTGACTACTGAGAGTGGACTGCAGTACAAAGTTATCACTGCGGGCAGCGGCGCTGTACCAACCGCTGAGAGCGTTGTAGAAGTGCACTATGCCGGTCGCCTGCTCGACGGCACAGAGTTCGACAGCTCAATCAAGCGCGGCGTGCCAGCGCAGTTTGGTGTAACTCAGGTGATTGCCGGTTGGACTGAAGCATTACAGCTAATGTCAGAGGGCTCCAAGTGGGAGCTGTATATTCCTGCTGAGCTGGCTTATGGCCCTGGCGGCACAGGCCCAATAGGACCGAACCAGACGCTGATTTTTGAAGTTGAACTGTTAAAAGCCAATATCAGCACCGAAGGCTAGAATAGCGATAAGTTAATCAGCCAGACGTTAAAAAGCCCCGACTTGTCGGGGCTTTTTTGTACCTGTTTGTTTTCGTTGCCGTCAGGCTGACGCCGAGGACTGCTCAAGCTGGTAGAGGTGAGCACTGTGCAAAACCTCAATCATCTTGTCTTCGCATTCAAAACGCATTTCCAGCGCTTCGCCCACAGTTGAAAGATCAACAGACAGACTGTCGAGATCATCAGTTTCGAGGTATTTATCGTTGAAATCGAGAACAGCTTCGGTTGATGGTTGGATTTTATCCATCAAGTCGGCACCAACTCTCAGACCGTCTTTATCACTAAAAGCCTGGGCTTCTTTAACCAGTTCCTGATAGACCTCAAAATGCCCAACGGACACGTAATCTACCATCACCTCGCAAAAGTCTTTGAGTTTTTCGCCGTGGTTTTTATTAGCACTGTCGAAATCGTGGACTTCAATCAGGTCACAGTACTTAACCAGCAATTCGCGGCGCTCGTCTAACCAGCGGTCGACGATATCGCTGACACCGCCCCAATGTAACTTCAATGTTTGTAGATCTTTTAACATGCGTTCCTAGCCTCATCACTCCCTAATGGATAACCAGTTTACTTCTTTTTTGCGTCAATAAGAAATACTCAAGCAAAGAAAAAGCTGACCGATCAGACTCAAAAGGCATGACCCAGGGCGCCATACTGGCAAAAAACCACAGTAAATTATTTGCGCAAAAACTGAAAAACAGCCACGCCAGCAAAGCCAATAAAGCTCAGCAGCACCCATCCTGGCATGCTCAGGCCCAGCAGTTGCCACTGAACTTCTGCACAGTTGCCATCGCCGCGCAACAGCATCGAAATCGCCTCAGATGCAGAGAAGGCATCGAACAGGTAATCAACTGGAGGC
>Ga0213868_10001788_pt1 | contig 20782 bp, 15 predicted proteins | sample PICome_9_FD_160087 | JGI IMG/M metagenome (GOLD analysis project Ga0213868, IMG submission 160087) | Coastal seawater microbial communities near Pivers Island, North Carolina, United States - PICO127 | ecosystem: Environmental > Aquatic > Marine > Coastal | place: USA: North Carolina...
TCGGTAGAGAATCGCTCTCAAAACGACCAAGATATCCATCGTAGGTCTACCGCCACCCTTGTTTAATGTTAGTTTGCCTCCTTGGGCATCAGATCAATTTTTTTTAGGGCCTTGGCTTGAGGGCCCGCCTTCGCGTGTTCGTTGATCTGTGTCATGTTGGAAACCGATCTTAAGTCAGGCCTCGCAATATTCCAGTAGATAGTGTTATAAAACGGAACCTAGTTCAAATGGAGTTCTCAGTTTCACCGCCGATCTCAAGAGTTGACCACTGTCCACCTACAACGGCGAAACGGGAGCGTGCCAGATGGCACGCCCCTCGATCCAGACGACCGCTGACAACTTTCAGCAATTGTTACGGTATAGTGGCGAGCATGCCCCGGGCACGCCAAACGACTTTTCAGCTTTCGAAGCCGCAATGATTGATGACGCTGACATTGCTGCCTTCATTGCCCGGGTGACCGATCCGGACTCACTCACAAACTTGGGGCTGTGGACGGGAACTCCCAATGCCCTTGAATTGCTCGCTGGCACGGGGGGGAGTTCCTCTATATAAGACGTCTCTGGGCTCGCAGGAAACCGAAGGGGAGATCTTGGCTGGTGGGCCGGCAAGGTCAAGGCAGGCAGCCCTGAATCACTCTTTGTCAAAAAGTCCGGCACACAATTCGGGCAAGAAGTTCGACTACTTTTACAATCCGAAGATAAATAAGCGCGGTCAGTTTTTTCGAGCCGTACTCAAGGATGCTTTGGACAGTGATCACCGTAACTGGACGGGGGGCGAGATGAGCCACCTCCGTCTCGTCGCTCAAACCGGAACGATGGTAATAGGATCAGGCAGCATGGTCTTCACTTGTTTCGGATCACTGCGAATGAATACCTTCGGTCAGGTTGCCTTTGTCGCCGATGTGCTTGCGCCAGGATCGGACGTCGACCCGGGTTCCACCTTGTGTGGAATTTGGGCGCTTGCAGCCAATGGAACGCTGACCAAGGTCGTTCTAGAAGGCGAGAGTGTCACGGTGAGCCCTGGAGAGACCAGGCTTCCCAGGTCTTAGTGTATCAACGAAGATTGAGGAGACCTCTGACATCAACGGCCGCGATGTCGCCGTCAACGCAAGAACGGCCCAACCGTTTCTGGTTGAGCCGCTCGAAGAGTGTCGATGTTAGACGGGCTAACTTTCCGCAAACTGCGCGTCGAAGACGATGTTCGATGCCGGGAAGTCGAGGCTCTTGACGAAAGCGCAAGACTCGGTGGCGCCGTGCTCCCGATCCATGCCGCCGTCTTCCCACTCAACGGAGAGCGGACCGACATATTGGATGTCGTTGAGTGCGCGGATGATCTTCTCGAAGTCAATGTCACCACGTCCCACTGATTTAAAGTCCCAGAAACGACGGCGGTCGTGGAAGTCAACATGACCACCGAAGACGCCGGCGTCGGTTGGCGTGTCCGACCAAGCCACGTCTTTCATGTGAACGTGATTGATGCGATCGGCAAAGCGGTAAATGAACTCGACGTAGTCGACGCCCTGATACCCAAAGTGGCTTGGGTCGTAGTTAAAGCCAAAGCACTCATGGCCGTCGAGAGCTTCAATGGCACGCTCTGCAGAAGCGATGTCGAAGGCGATCTCCGTTGGGTGCACTTCGAGACCGAACTTAATGCCGTTCTTCTTGAACGAGTCGAGAATGGGCGTCCAGCGCTTAGCGAAGTCTTCGAAGCCAGCTTCGATCTGACCAGGCATGACGGGAGGGAACGAGTAGATGAGGTGCCAGATGGAACTTCCGGTGAAGCCATTGACCACTTTCACGCCGAGATCTTTCGCCGCCTTGCCCGTCTTGATAAGTTCTTCAGCAGCACGCTGACGGACCCCTTCAGGCTCGCCGTCGCCGTAGATGTAGTCTGGGAGGATAGCTTTGTGACGCTCGTCGATGTTATCACAGACAGCCTGGCCCACAAGGTGGGTAGAAATCGAGAAGAGCTTCAGGCCAGCCGCTTCGACTTGCTCGCGCTTGGCTTTGCAATAGGCCGCGTCCGCCTTATCCACTTCGAAGTGGTCGCCCCAGCAGGCGAGTTCGACGCCATCGTAACCAAAGGCCTTGGCCTTTTCTAGCATCGTTTCAAGAGGAAGGTCGGCCCACTGGCCGGTGAATAGTGTTACAGGTCTAGCCATGATAGTTTTTCGATTATTCGTTGGTTTGGGGAAAGTGTATTTAGTTAAACGCCGAGCGGAGTCCAAGCGGCACCTTGAGCTGAAGAATGGACCACTGCCTCGATGAAGGCCATGCCGCGGATGCCATCGTCGATCTTCGGATAGTCCGTGACCTGATCGCAAGGTGTCTCGCCAGCCTCGACTGCGAGGATGTGCGAGGCAAAGTTTTTGTAAATGTTAGCAAAGGCTTCGAGGTAGCCCTCGGGGTGACCTGGAGGGGTGCGGCAAGCGTTAGTCGCATTGGCACTGAGGTAGCCTTGGCCAGCACGCCAGGTTTCGGCCGGGCCTTCAAGCCGAGTCACAGTGAGCGTGTTCGGCTCTACTTGGTGCCACTCGACGCCGCCTTTCTCTCCGTAGATGCGAATGCTGAGATTGTTCTCTACGCCGACAGAAATCTGAGAAGCGTGGAGGACGCCTTTGGCTCCATTCTCAAAACGAAGAAGGACGTTGCCATCATCGTCTAACAATCGACCATCAACGAAGGCGGTGAGGTCAGCGAGCAGCTCCTTTATCTTCAAGCCCGTGATATACTCTGCTAGGTTTTCAGCGTGAGTACCAATGTCGCCCATGCAACCGGCCGCACCGGAACGCTTCGGATCGGTTCGCCACTCGGCTTGCTTGGCGCCCTCAGCCTCTAACCGAGTCGCGAGCCAGCCTTGAGGGTATTCCACGACGATCTTACGAATCTCGCCGAGATCGCCAGCAGCCACCATGTCCCGAGCCTGTTTGACCATAGGGTAGCCCGTGTAGTTATGCGTTAAACCGTAGAGCTTACCGGTTGCATCAATGATGCCCTTGAGATCCTTCGACTGTTGAAGATCAAAACAAGCTGGTTTGTCAGAGAGCACGTGAAACCCCTTCTCCAAGGCCATCTTGGCAGGCGGAAAGTGCATGTGGTTTGGCGTGACGATCGAAATGAAATCGATGCGCTGATCTGCAGGAAGGGCAGCTTCCGCAATCAGCATGTCCTCAAATGTGCCGTAGCAGCGGTCATCGGCGATGAGCAGCTCTTTCCCCGAAGCCTTGGATTTCTCAGGCGTCGAGCTAAAGGCACCCGCCACGAGATCGATCTTCTGATCGATGGCTGCAGCAATCCGGTGCACCGCACCGATGAAGGCCCCTTGACCGCCTCCAACCATTCCCATTCTGACTTTTCTACTCATAGGCCGCGAGAATCCAACGAAGACCCTTCAAACGCAAGATTTATGTGGCAGTTCGTAGGTGGATCAGCCACCAAATGAGAAAGGCCCAGCGAACCGTCCAAGGCACCGTCCAGATTCAGTCCGTCACGACCAGCTTACGATGAATTGCGGGGTGAAAGCCAAGGCTAAGTTTCCGGTGAAGCGGCACCTGTATCAGGCCTGTGGAGCCCAAAAAAAAGAGCAGAAATCTGACGACAGGCAGCGTGCGATCTCCAAGAGCCAGCAGACCGAAGCCCGCAAGCGCTGCCTCAAAGAGCATGATTGGGACAACGAGAACGGCAAAGCGCCTCATGTATTGCTGGTGATAATCGTGCCAGCTCGATCCACCGTCTTCTGAAACTGCGGATAGATGATGATTTGCACCAACCAGACCAGGGCCACCATCGCCGTGGCCAGCAGAAGCTGTGAAAAAACAGAATCAGGACCGATTCGCTCGAAGGATTCATTCCTCAGCAATCAATTCCACTCCCGAGAGGACCGGTGTCACGTCATTGGCCGACTCCAAACCAATCTCCAATCGGTGCGGAATCGCCACCCCCGTGAACTCATGCATCAAACTATTTTCCGATTCGGACAGATGATCTGCCAGGTCGAAGCTCGTCAAAACGGGCTTGCCTTGCAAAGACACATTGAAAAGACGTTCACCGGCGGGCAGTTTGTCAGGATCGAAGAAATGCAAGCGCACGGTATAGCGTGGAGCCTCTTCAATAGGAATTTCTGCGTCGGCCGTCTCGTAATCCAAGATCAGTTTCGGAGCGTGCTCTTTCTTGCCATCAAAGGAAACGGCATTGCGATGACCCGTCCCTGAAACCATGAAAGCAATCGAGTTTCCTGGTTTCCAGTCATCGCGATCAATGATCGGCTGAATCAAGGAAATGAGATTGGGGCTACGCTGTCGCTTTCGAGAGGCATCCTTCGTTGCCCAGGGCTCGGGTGACCAACGAACTTCGCTGTCCGTGGTCTTTCGTGAGGTAATGTGCTTGGCCTCGCTTTTAAACTGTGCTGCGTCCACGTTATCTTCGATCTTGAAGATGAACTCCGTAGGCTCCTTAGACGGATCCTTGGCAGTGAATTGAATGCGGGCCGATTTCAACATCTGCCCCCGCGGGATCTGCAACTGGCGGAAACGCATTCCAATCACCTGATCAAGCTTGTCGTCTTTGAAGAACTCAAGATCACTGGAATCCAACTTCACGTTGCCGTCCTGCGCCTCTTCCGCATCGTCTTCCTTGGCAGCCACGCGCACACGAGGCACTTTGCTTTCCACTTCGATAACCAGCTTAGGTGCTTTTTCAGGCTTGTCGTCGCTGGAACAAGCCACTCGCTTTCCTTCGCCCGTGACAAAGAAAGCCACGGCATTTCCGAATTGCCAGCCTTCTCGATTCACCACTTCCTGCAGGAGCGACGCAATATTTGCCGAGTGCTGATCGCCCCCCTTATCACCTGCCTTCTTCCAGGCTTTCGGCTTCCACTCGACCAGTTTTTCCGAACGAAGCCGACTGGACAGGTTCTTCGACTCGCTGGTAAAGGGCGACGCATTGTCTGCCAGTTCCGCATGAAGATATAGCTTCGTTTCGACTGGTTTCTCACCTTCGTTAGGTTTGGCATCTGCCTCTTTCACCTCGAACTGGATATGGGCCTTGGTAATTTTATCACCTGGGAACACTTGGATATCTTCGAACCGCATCCCTATCGTTTGATCACTTTTGTCTTTGACCAGTTCCAGATCTCCACTGGTCAAACTCACAACACCATCCGAACCCTCTTCCGCATCATTCTCACTGCCGACCAGCGGAAACACTAAGGTATCCTTCGTCTGTTTCGCTTTGAACTCCATCTTTGGCGTGATGGTGATCTTCTTGGCATTGTAGATTCCAGAAGCCGCCACCCAGCGCAACGCACTCTCCGACTCCACTTGCGATGAGTGACGCCGGAAATAGGCCACTTTTTCATCCTCAATCGGTTCGACGTCCACTCTGACCAAGGGCGAGTCTCCACCGACACTAGGTGATTCTAACCAAAGCGTACCCTCCGCAGAACGCCGATCACCCGGGGCTCCGAAATTAATCCCAACGCGCTCGATATTCTCGTCAGTCGGCGAATCCGCACCGTAGCGATTGTAGGTCCACAGCTCAACATCCGGCATGTGCACCAACGCTAGCGAAGTCTGATTCTGGTAACCACAACTGCACGTCCGCGTGTAGTCCGGCGCGTTCAGCACCCCATTCGCCGGAATCAGCGTCGAGGAACAACCCGAGCGAAAGCCTCCGAAATTCCCCGTACCGCTCATGCTATCCAAATCGTAAAACCCTGCCGAACCTGAGCGAAACGTTAGAAGGTGCTCACCAGCGATCGGCGTGTTGCAACCATAGGCCCGCGTGATCCTCCACGGCTCCTCTCCCCCAGTCAGTGGATTCAACACCATGTAAGGCTTCCCATCCTTAATGTGAAATGCACCCGCAGAATCTTTATACTGGCCCGCAGCTGTAATGATCAGGTCATTGTGCAGAATGCAAGGCCCCTCATAAACCCGCTTCTTCTCTTCCCAAATCACGTCTCCGGACTTGGCATCATAAGCGATCATCCCCTCACCCACTTCATCTCCAGAGCGATCACGCGCCTTGGCACCCGCTTGGAGAAGAATGCCGTGCTCTTTCGAATAGGAAAGCCACGTTCCAAACACATCCTGCCGCTTTTCCCAGACAATCTTGCCGTCTTTCGCATCGACCGCAATAAGCCGATACTCCTCAGGCTTGGCCAACCCGCGCCGCTTCATCTTCTCTTCACGGCTCTTGGGTAACTTATCTAACAGATAGAAATAACCACCACCTTCAATGATCGCGTTATGGAGAAAGCTGAATTCTGCGTCGATCTGCCAACGGACCTCCCCAGTGAGACGATCAAACGCCACTAGTCCCTGGGACGATGATAGATCTTCGATCGCAGGAACTTCATCCTGCTTCTTCCGCTTACGCTTTCGAGGCATCTCTCCATTTCTCTTCTTTGGCTTCGTCTTCTTCTCGTCCAGACCGTAGCGTGACGTGAACTTGGAGAAGTCGTTTCCAGCTAACAAGAGGTCGCCCGCCACACCGATATAGGCCCAAGACGGGGCCTCCTTCTCGTCCGGCTTCCTGGGCAGCTCAATGATCTGCACATCCTGCCCCGTGGCCGCGTCGAGCACATGACAGGCACTTCCAATTGCTATATAAACGAAGTCTTCAGTCGCGACATAGTTCGTCCCTCGCGCATTGGCACCCGGAATATGGACCTGATTGTAGGCAGGATTCAGCGGGTCATCTTTGTAAGTCTTGTCATAGTAGATGCCGTAGGTGCCAAGATTATCGAAGTCGCGCTTCCAAAGCACACGCCCGGTATAGACATCTCTAGCACTGATTCGATTCATTCCCTCAATGATCGTGCGACCACCGACCACTTGTTCACGAGGACCGTGTCCATGACGCGGGAGAACGTCCGTGTTAGGGCTCCCACCAAACCAAAGAACCCCCAAAGGCAGCTTCACGCGTTTGTCGTCAGACTTTACCGTGTTCCCCATGTCACCATAAAGGTGTGTCCAATCAGCCGAATCCGGAAGTGCTCCTTGACGAAACACTAACGTGCTGCCTGCTGGCCCAGCGGAGATCTCAGCTTGAGGCAAATTCAACGACGCGATGCGCTCGGCGAGAGCCGGATTCTTGGCAAACCACAGCGCGCCGCCATAAGGACGCACCGACTCATAAACCGCGTTGATCACGAGAGGATCAGTCAATTTGTTGGCAAAGTCGTTTCCCAGCGCAATGAGGTTGGCTAAATAAGGCGGAGCCTCCATTCCCAAAGGATCTCCCGCGTGCAAAACAACCCGCTCCCCATAAAGCCTTTGATAGTCAAACTTCTCACGCAAACCCGCAACCGCTTCAGGCTGTCCGTCTATGGCCACCACATGAAGCTCGGATTCCTCCACAAACGCTTCCAGCATCCGACCGTCGTCGACTCCATACATCATCGCATACCCCTCCTGCACATCCGCGATGGCGAGCACCTGTCGTGCCAGCTTGTTGTCTGCCGACGTCGAGAATGGCCACTTCTTGCTGCTATAAACCGCGGCAGGCGGCTTCAATGGATTATCTGTCGTCTCCTCCCCAAACGCCAGGATCCGCCCGTCGAGCGTCACCGCAAACAGTTTGCCATTCGCAGCTAACAAACGCATCACCTCACCATCAACGGTGGTGCTCCATGTGCGTTCGGCATCGTAATCATCACCTGGGAGATCCACGGCGACGATCTTTCCATCACCCGCCGCATAGAGACGGTCCCCTGCCTTGATCAAATCGCCTTCTCCATCCGCCTCAAATTCCCACTGCAGTTCATGCTTCGCATTGTAAGCCTGGAGAACCCTGACATCATTTCCTTTAATCTCCCACTTTTCTAGCAAATGTGCGTGAGCCTCTGACTTCTTAGCCAACTCAACCGACCTCTTATCAACAGCTTCTAAGAATTTCTTGTCGATGGGTTTGGCACGTGCCTTGTAGGCATCATCCAATTTCTGAGCAGCCTCCTTCTTGGCCTTCTCCGCGACTGCAAGCAGCTTCCCAAGCTCGTCGCGCTTCGTCTCATCCTTGAGCTCATCGACCGCCTTCTTAGCAGCGACCACTTTCTCTTTGGCTTCATCTAGGGCTTCGATCTCTTTCTCTGGCAGGCTCGCTTTCTTTTCCACCTCAGCAGCTAATTGCTTGCTCGCCTTGTTTGAAGCTGCAAGAGCATCCTTGGCGGCTTTCTCTGCCGCGTCCAGTTTCGTTTTCAAATCCGGCTGGTGCGCTGCCGTGTAGAGAAGATCCCCATCCAACACAGGCTCATTGCAAACAAAGCCCGTCTTCTTCCCAGACTGCGTATCATAGGCGCGAACGCCACGCTCCCGCGTGTGCACATAGAAATGACTCTTCTTTCCAATGACAAACGATCCTCCATTTGCCTTACCGCCTGCGTCGAGATTGAAATGAACGAGGCCTCCTGTTTCGCGATTGAAGGCAGCCGGCACACTTCGCCCGCCCGGCACTAACAAATAGTCTTCTAGAGCAACAAGTGCCCCCTGAGGAGCCACCCCTGCGAAGGAAGGCGCGGAGTGGGGCTGTTTGATATACTGTGAACCCGAGCCATCATTCACCCACTCGACCGCTCCCGTCTCCGCATCCAGCGCATATATGAAGGTTCCCATAAACGGCCAGATACTCGCCGAGAAGTAGAGCTTTCCATCACGGATCACGGGACCGCCACGAGCAGGCCAGGCCGAAATGACCCGTCGATTGCCGAGCGATTTGCGAGGGCTTGGAGCGCCGCGAAACTTCCAAATCAACTTACCCGTCTCTGCCTCGACGCAATAGAGGTAGCCATCGTCACTGCAGAAAAAAAGCTTCTCCTCCCAAGCCACCGGCGAAAACCTCGCGGGGCCGTCTGTATAATAGGACCACCGTTCGATCCCCGTATCGATATCGTAGGCAACGACCTTGTCGGTATCACCAAAACTAACAAACATCAACTTTCCTGCCACAACAGGTTCAAGCAAACGATCATACGACATCAAGTCGTGATTCAGAGGATCATCCCACACCCGCTCTCGCTTTGGGAACGTTAGGATCCACTGGAGATTTAGACTTTTAGGTAAGACCTCGGCACTGCTTGCAGTACGCCCCGCATCCCCTCGCCATGTCGGCCAATCCTCCGCTAGAGTGACGTTGGTGCACGCAAGGAGTGCCGTTAGAAAAAGTATTCGCATATAATTCAATCTTTTTAATGTCCCAAAGTGATGATTTCGTCGGCAACGGCACTAGCGTCTGAGGCGTGCGTGACCATAAGAACCGCGCCACCTTGATCCGCAAAAGCAATGAGCTGCTTCAGCACAATATCGGCATTCTCTGGATCAAGATTGCCCGTCGGCTCATCAGCGAGAAGCACCTTCGGTTTGTTGTAAAGTGCCCGCGCCATCGCCGCGCGTTGCCGCTCTCCAGTGCTCAGGGCAGATGGTGTATGATGCGCGCGAGGCGTCAGGCCAAACTTTTCAACCAAGGCTTCGGCACGCTTCCAGTCTTTCCTGCCGGACGCTAAACTTGGTGCCAAGACATTGTCTAGCACATCAAGGTAAGGGACTAAATGAAACTGTTGAAAGACAAAGCCGATCGTACTTGCCCGAAAAGCGGCTCGTTCATCGAGAGCCAGCTTATAAGGCTCCACGCCAGCGATTTCAAGGTCGCCTGAAGTTGGCCGAAGTAACCCCCCGGCGATAAGAAGCAAGGTTGATTTTCCACAACCACTGGGCCCCTTCAGAGCGACAAACTTCCCCTCAGCCACAGACAGATTCACGTTCTCAACAGCAACCACATCACCACCTTCAGGCGATGAGTAGCGATGGGTAATTTTTTCTAACCGAATCATACTACGCTAGTCCTCTTGCAACACGGTTGCAGCATCCTGCCTAGAGGCGATCAAAGCAGGCAACCAACTGCCTAACAAAGCCACACCTATCGCCAGTCCAAAGCTCAAAGCTATGGTTGCTCCACTGATTCCAACAGCTCCTCCAGATCCACTCAAAGCACCGCCGATTAGAGCGCCCGCGATTAGCCCCACCACGGCTCCGACGATTCCAACAAGGAGCGCCTTCCCAAGGAATACGCAAAGCACTTGGCGAGAACGCCATCCAAGCGCCCCTAGAATGGCAATCTCTTGCCGACGCTGACGGACGTTAGCCAGGGTTGTTAGCCCCATCAACAAGGCACTCCCTAAAGTTGCTAACGGAACCAGCAAAGACGCAAACCGTTCGCGTTGGCCTCTAAGTTCACCGCGACTCTCAATCTCATCATCGAGCGACTGCTGGGCCGTGACCTTCGCCTGATTGCGCGCTTCCGCACGGGCCAGTGCGGGAGCCCCACGTTCAATCGCTTGAGTACCGGGAAGAATCGAGATGATCTCCTCACGAATCTGCGAAATACGATCTCCCGCACAATGACATTCAAGAGCTTGAATTGCATGAATGAGGTTCTCCATCCCCAACATCTCTTGGGCCTCACCGAGATTGATCCAAACCGTGCTATCATCGATCGAGCCACGTTCACCGTGAGCCTTCAGAATCTTGAACGGCTTGCCTAGCAGAGTCACTTCTGAGCCTGCTGTAAGACTAAGCTTCTGCCCGACTTGATATCCAACGATCATCGATCCACGTGGCACAGCATCAAGAAGAGGCTTCTTAGGATCGCGATGCGCGATCGGCACTTCGCCTCGCGTTCCGTAAAGCACGATGGGCAAGTCGTTCTGTTCCGGCCAGTTCAGTTTCTTCGTGACCGTCGGTAAGAGGTGATTCACCGTGACAATGTTCGAATTCGCCAACCTGTCTACATACTCCTCCGGCATCGTCTTATTGATCATACCAGTGAGGTGCATTTCCTGAAGGTCTTGGTCCTTCGGCAGAATAACCACATTGAAGCCCAGCCCTTTCATGATCTTGCGCATGGCATTTTCCAAGTCCGCACCAGCGGCTTCAACAGCCTGCTGCTTTGCTGCCAGTGCCTTCTCTGTCGACGCTGCATCCGCTTTGAGTAGCACCAGAGCGCCAGAGAGGCACGCCGTAGCCACACCTACGGAAACCGCGGTGAGAAGCGCGTTCAGCTTCCGATGGCGAATCTCTCGAAGAACGAAATGCCAGATATTCATGCGTCTTTATTGCGAAAGACCGCAGAGCCTACTGCGACCACGAGCACCATGAACACCAGCGCGCCAAGAGTGGCCCACAAGATCGACCTAGAATCGTTCTCCTTAAGTGGAGGCGGCTTCGACACGCGCGCCTCAGTCTCCACCTGCTGACCCGGCTGAACATCAGCAACGGCTGGCGTTTCCGGCAGTATGCCTGCCAATTCGGGCAGTTCACGATCTTCCTCAAGGGATGTTTGCACCGCCTCATTCCAGTTCATGGCCATTAACAAATCGACCCCGGGATTCTCTTCCTTAACCTGACAAGAGCAAGCTCCGGTCAAATAGGCAGCCGCATTCTCAATCGTCTCGGGGATGATGCCATCGCCCACCAAGCCATAGAGCACCCTCCCACGACCGAAGACCGGAAAGACCATCGGTTCTTCGCTATCGATCAAATCCTCCTCCATGTCCAAGAGCATCCTAACAAACATCTTCTCCGCTTCATCATCCCGAGAAAGTCGCTGAGCCGCGAAAGCAATCTTCAATTCATCCTCCGATACAGACACTAATCCAGCATCGATGTCCTCTTGCTCTAAAGTCGGTAATTCGAGCACGGACTCGAGTTCCGAAAGAGAATCCGTTAACGTCTTCCAGGCGGCCTCATCCTTTGCCTGATCACCGGATTCCAGCAGCACCCACACCGCAGTCTCGCCTTCAACTAATTGGTTCGCGATCTGCTTGCGCATGGGAGAATCCACAACACTAGCAACCAGTTCAGGATCCAACGGACCCGCAGCCAATTCAACAGCTAACGGATGGGATTCCGGATAGGAAACATAGAGCCAGGGCAAGGTGTCTGTTTCCTGTTCTTTCCAAATATCTAGAACGCTCGCGTTAGCAATCGAACCAACATCCACCGCACTCACCTTGGTATTAGCATCGGCATTCTTAATCCGCTCGACCAAACCAACGGCATCTTGATCGAGCGTCTGCTTGTAAAAGACCTGAACCCGAAATGGGTCAGCAGCCCAGCGCTCCAATGCATACCGGAACACCGGCACGGAGCAACCAAAGGCGCTGGAGGCCCATTGAAGTATCAAGACAAGGACAACAAGTCGTGGGAGTGTCAATTGCATCTTAAGGAACGCTACCCCCAACTTCCAGGAACGGAAAGCGAATTGCCCCACAACGGACCGGATGAAGAAATCGGTTGCTAGACGCTTCCCTCTTCCTAAAATTAAAGGGTGACTGCCAAGCTGCTTCGAATGACCCTCGCCATGTTCATGGCCTGGTCAGGCTGCTTCTGTCAAATAGCCTGCGGGTTCGACTTGTGCGAACATCAGCACCTTCCAGGGGAGGCTTCTTGCGCAGACCACGAGCATCATCATCAACACCATGACCAGGACACCGAGGGCTCTTCGGGTTGTGAGCACCCCGAGCCCTCAAAACATACCCTTCCTGATCCTCCACAGTTCGTTGGGACACCGCTGTTTGTCGTTCAGGAAATCGGCAAGGTCGCCTGGCCGCCAGATGACAACCTGACTTCTTCGAGACTGCGTGGCGACGCGTCAGAATGGATACTCAGCTTCCGACGGCAAGCCTACCAGGTGAGGCTCTGTTGCTTCATCATTTGATAGGATGGTCCATCCTAAACGCAATTGCGTTCAGCTAATTCGTTAGACCTTCTTAGGCGCTTTTGTGCCAACAAACAAACCTACTTTTGATCATGAACTATGTCTTTCTCTATCCACCCATGGTGCAGTGTGTTCACACTGGCACTCCTTCTCCCAAGCGCGATAGCCGCTGATGAGCCTATACGCTCAGGGCTCAAACTCAGCCTCGGCAACGCAGGATCTGTCGTCCGCGCACTAAATCCTACACTGGCAGCCGCACGCTATCAAATCGGCGAGGCCCGCGGACGCCTTCGCCAAGCAGGCCTCCTAAGCAACCCCGAAGCGGAAACCAGTTTCCAACACGATCCTCAATTCCGCGAGCATAGCGCCGAATTCGGCCTCACTCAGGACATTCCAGTGACTGCGCGGCTGCGTTACGAGAAGGAGGTATCACTAGCCGAACTGCAAGCAACCGAGGCTGAGGTCGCAGACCTCGAACGCCGTCTCATTGGTCAGGTCCGCGAAGGATTGATCGAGTTGCTCGCCTTGCGCGCTCAGAAAGCCAACAGCGCACGTCAGGCAAAGGTATTGCAGGAATTACTCACGTTCATTGCATCACAAGTCACCAAAGCCGAAGCGTCTACTCTTGATCTGAATCAACTGAAAGTTGAGCGTAGCCAACTGGGTTTGGCCATGCGGCGGCTGGAAGTTGAGCACACGCTGGCTCTTAGCGCACTGAAACCACTACTAGGCGTGCCTCCTAACAAGCACGTCGTCGTCATCGATTCGCTTCCAAATCCCGATATCAAATACTCGCCAGCAGGCGATGAACAATCGCGGCCAGATATCCAGGCGGCAGCCCACCTGGCTGAGGCTGCTGAACGAGAAATTCAATTAGAACGCGCCAAGCGTTACGATGATCTCTCGGTAGGCCTCTTCCTTGAACGCGCCCTGGAAGAGGATGCGCCCAAAGGATTGGAACGCGAAACAGCGATCGGCGTCCGCGTTTCTTTCCCGATCCCCTTCTGGAATAAGAACAAAGGGGCCATCGAAGAAAAGAACGCAAAGCACCTGCGTCTTGCCAAGGAGAAACAGGCTTTAGAATCCAACGCTGCCCACGAGTCCGCAAAAGCACGCCTCACCATGCAGGCCCAACAAGATCTTCTAACGGAGATCGACAACACGCTAGCACCTCAAGCTACAGCGCAGATCAACGACTTGGAGCAGGCCTATAAAAAAGGTCTCTCCAATCTCCAATCCGTCCTCCGAGCGCGGCGCCAATTTATCAAACTGGGCGCCGCCCGTATCGATGCCCTACGCGACTACCACCTTGCCCGCGTTCAACTCGAAACCTCTCTCGCCCTACCATGAATCAGTATCTCTTACCGGGCCTCACTTGTCTCGCGTCTCTATCACTCACCCTGAATGCTCCCGCTACCGAGGAATCCACAGCAAACCGAGCAGCAAACACCGTGGTCCTCGACGCCGTTTCCATAAAAAACCTCGGCATCAAAACAGTGGAAGTCTCTCCCACAACATTCGAGAACACGCTCTTCGCCTTAGGTCGCTTGGCCCCCATTCACTCCAACGAAGGTGTAGTCAGCAGTCGGATACCTGGCAGAGTCACCGAATTGCTCGCACACGAAGGTGATGTCGTTGCTACAGGGCAACGTATCGGTCGTTTGGAGAGTCGCCAGCCTGGAAACCCTCCACCGAGTATCGACCTCACGGCGCCGCTGGAAGGTCTCGTCATGGAGTGCCACGTCAGACTTGGCGAACCCGTCGAACCAGACACGGACATTCTCGAGATCATTGACGTGCGCTCCATGCACGCCGTGGCCCGCATTCCCGAAGATCAGGCCAGTCAAATAAAGCTAGGCATGAAAGCGCGTATCCAGATTGCCGCCCTACCTAACAAAGCATTTGAAGGGGAGATGATTCGCTTTGGCACCAGTGCCGATGCGATCGGAGGCACGGTAGATGCCCTCTTTTTACTCGAAGACCAATCCGGCAGCCTGCGACCGAGTATGCGCGCCGAGTTCTCGATCATCCTGTCAACCCGTAGCAATGTCATGGCCCTACCCAGAGAGGCCCTTCAGGGTGACAGCGCCAATCCCTTCGTCTTTGTAAAGGACTTCGACCTACCCAACGCCTTCGTGAAAGCCCCAATTAAAATTGGCGCACGGAACAATCGGTTTGTCGAAGTCGCCAGTGGTCTCTTTCCTACCGATGAGGTCGTCACCAAAGGTGGCTATGCCCTCGCCTTCGCTGGGGCGGATAGCATCTCTCTTAAGGAGGCACTCGATGCTGCTCACGGCCATGAACACAATGAGGACGGCTCAGAAATAACCGCCGAACAGAAAGCAGCCCGCAAGTCTACTGCAGGTGGCGGCCATGGAGGAGGCAGTTATTCCATGCTGACACTCTTTCTAGCACTGCTATCCGGCATCCTCTTCGTCCTCTTGATCGTCAGTCAGTTTTTCCGACGTCATGCTTAATCGACTCATCAGATTCTCGCTGGCGCATCGGGGGCTCATACTCGTTGCCGCCTTACTCGTGCTGGTCTTCGGCTTTCAAACCGCACGCAGCTTGCCCGTAGAGGTCCTTCCGGATCTGACCAAACCGACCGTCACAATCCTCACCGAAGCACCTGGGCTAGCCCCAGAAGAAGTCGAAGCACTCGTCACCGTTCCCATGGAAACGGCTCTTATGGGAGTGTCTGGCCTCACACGGTTGCGGTCCACCTCGGACGTCGCACTCTCATTGATTTATGTCGAGTTCGACTGGGGATCGGACATCTATCACGCTCGCCAGTTGGTGTGGGAACGCCTGCAATCGGTGAATGACACTCTTCCGGATGGCGTCGCTCCTTTCATGACTCCAGTGGCTTCACTCATGGGCGAAATCATGCTCGTAGGTGTGAGCAGTAAAGACGGTTCAGTGAGTCCGCGTGATCTTCGCACGGTGTCAGACTGGAATGTGAGCCTTCGCCTTAAGAGTATTCTCGGTATCGCAGAAGTCCTCGCGATGGGAGGCGGCGTAAGGCAGGTGCAGGTGCAGCCTGACCCGGAAAAGATGTTGGCGCTGAATGTCACGTTCGATGAACTGCGTGAAGCCACGGCTGCTGCAGCCTCAAACACCACAGGCGGAACCTTAACATCAGCCCCCCAAGAGATCATGGTCCGGCACTTGGCCATGACCACCGATCTCAACGATATCGGCTCAACCATCGTCAAGCATGTCAATGACCGTCCGATCAAGATCGCTGACGTGGCGACTGTCGTCTGGGACCTGGAACCCATGCGTGGCGATGCCGCTGTCAATGGCACGCCGGGCGTGATCCTCAGTGTCACCAAGAGTCCTGGCTTCGATTCCTTGGAACTCACAGCCAAAGTCGAAGATGCTCTCGCAGAACTACAAAAAACACTTCCCGAAGGCGTTGAGATCACCGCCCTGTTCCGCCAGGCAGACTTCATCGAACATGCTATTGGCAACCTCGGTGAAGCCATTCGTGACGGCGCGATCATGGTCATCCTCGTGCTCTTTCTCTTCTTGTTCAACTTCAGGACCACCTTCATCACGCTCATGGCCATGCCGTTGTCCTTTGCCATCACCGTCTTGGTCTTCCGAATGATGGATATCAGTGTGAACTCCATGACGCTCGGAGGACTCGCCGTAGCTATTGGCATGGTCGTGGACGATGCCATTGTCGATGTCGAGAACGTCTTTCGACGCCTTCGAGAGAATGCCCGTTTGCCCGAACCTAAGCCTAAATTGGACGTCATCGCACGCGCCTCAGGCGAAGTTCGAAACTCCATCCTCTACGCAACGCTATTCATCCTGCTCGTGTTTGTACCCTTGCTAGGACTCACGGGGGTTGCGGGCCGCCTATTCACTCCAATTGCCATCGCAACGATGGTGAGCATGTCTGCCTCCTTTGTCGTCTCGCTTACAGTCATTCCAGTGCTTTGCTCGCTGCTGCTGCGTCCCAAGCAGGGCAAGGAACACCAGGATAGCAGGCTCGTTCGCGTTCTGAAATCGATCTTTAAACACACCTGGTTGCGGCTAGCACTGCGCGCCCCTTTCGTGGTCATGGCACTGGCTGCCATGCTCGTTGCGGGAGCCCTGTCACTCTATCCCACAATGGGGCAGGCCTTTCTTCCATCATTCCGCGAGGAAACAGCTCTGGTCGCACTTACGGCAGCTCCCGGCACCTCGCTCACCCAAACGAACGCCATCTCGGACATCGCTGATCGCCTACTCCTTTCGATTCCTGAGGTGCGCCAAGTTGGTCGTCGGGTCGGTCGCGCCGAACGCGGTGATCATATTGTACCCGTGTCGACTGTGGAGTTCGATATCGACTTTATCACCGACGAGAACTCGCGCTCACGGGCCGAAGTACTAGAAGATATTCGACTGAAGGTCCGAACCATTCCCGGCACCTTCAGTGTGGTCAGCGGGCCACTCGCAGATCGGATTGGACACATGCTAAGCGGTGTCTCTGCGAAGATCGCGATTAAAGTATTCGGCCCCAGTCTGGACGAGATCCGGCGCGTAGGCACCGACATTCAAACGGTGGCCCACAGCATTCCCGGGCTGGAAACAGCGCGTATCGAACAGCAAGCCCCCATTCCTCAACTCCGAATCGAAGTTGATCGCGAACGCGCTCTTGCCTACGGCGTCACTCCGGGCGCTTTGAATTCACAACTCTCGGCACTTATGGCTGGTGACACGGTGGGCCAGCTCTACGAAGGCCAGCGCACCGTCGAACTTGTTGTGCGTTTGCCAGAGTCATGGCGTGAACAGCCAGACCGTCTCCGCGATCTCTACATCGACACCCTCTCAGGACAACGAATCCCTCTGCACCTCATCGCGAAGATTCGAAACGCGAAAGGGCCTAACGTCATTCAACGTGAAAACACCCAACGTCGGTTTGTCGTCAGCATCAACCCTACCGTGCGAGATCTCGCCGGTCTTGTCAGACGCCTTCAGGCCAAGGTCTCGGAGAAGGTGGCTCAACCAAAGAACGTCTTTATCAGTTACGAAGGCGAGTTTCAGGCTCAGCAAGAAGCCACGAAACGGATCGCTTGGATGAGCATCGCCGTCTTCGTCATCATCGCGCTCCTCCTCTTCAATTACTTCAAGACCGCCGTCTTCGCGGTGCAGATCCTGGCAGACATTCCCTTGGCGCTGGTCGGCGGGATCGTCTTCACCTGGCTCACCTTGAAAAATATCAGTATCGCCACACTCGTCGGCTTCATTGCTGTGGCTGGCATCTCCGCTCGCAATAGTGTCATGCTCCTTTCCCACTACCTTCATCTCATGCGCCATGAAGGCGAAGGCTTTACTCGAGAAATGATCGAACGGGGCACCTTAGAACGCCTCGCTCCCGTCTTTATGACCGCTCTTTCTGCTGGGATCGCCTTGATTCCTCTCGTTCTAGCCGCTGAACAGCCTGGTAAAGAAATCCTTCATCCCGTGGCTGTCGTCATTGTCGGAGGTCTTGTTACCTCAACCTTTCTTGGGCTCGGAGTGACCCCCGCTGTCTTCTACACATTCGGACGCAAAGCAGCCCAACGGTCGATCGATCAGAAAGCCGCCGCCAGCGACTAGCGCCCATGATTTTTTACCTAAACAACCATCAAACCATACACCAAACCTAATTATGAGACTCAAGAAAGTCCTTCTCTTCGTCTTAACCTCGGCCACCGTCTTTAGCCTCGTGGCTTGCGAAGGGGACCAACATGGCGACCACGATCACGCAGGACATGATCACGACGAGCACGCCGAAGACCACGACGGCGATGAAGGTCAAGATCATGACGGCGATGATCACGGTCACGAACACGACACCATCATCGCCGGGCCTAACGGCGGCCGGGTGATCACTAGCTTTGAGCCCCACGCAGAATTCTTTGTGACGGAGTCTAGTAAAGTCCAGATCACCTTCGTCGATGATGAAATCAAGGCGATAGCCCCTGGCTCACAAGAAGTAACTGTCATCGCCGGTGATCGCTCGAATCCCACAATTCTAACATTCACAAGAGTAGGCGGTGCACTCGTATCAGGTCAAGCGCTACCCGATGGAGATGACTTCCCCGTCGTCGTCATGCTCAAGGCAGACGCCATGAGCAAAGCTGTCACGGAGAAATTTACCCTCGACCTCACACAGTGTCCAAGCTGTGACTACCTGGAGTACGCCTGCACCTGCGCACACTGATCACTGATTTGGAGTGTGCCGACCCGGCGCAGCTTGGGAACGAAGCCAAGATAGCAAGCAGCTGGTCTTATGGCCAATCGCGAGTCGATCGACCTTCGATCCAAAGCGCGGCCGGGTCAGCGCACTCTATGGCTGGCCATGGACAACCATCCCTTCCTCAAATGCCTCGCGAACAGCGACATCACAGGAGCCTCCGCCTGGATAGAAGACCATCCAGACGAAGCCGAGCCGCCTGCTTATAAGGCCCACCCACTGTTACAAGCATTCGTCGCGTCAAACAATGGACGCCTTCACCAGAAAACGCATTTGCAGATCGCAGAACTGCTCACCCCAGAGCTCGTCTGCGCCTTTCGCGACTCCGTTCTGAATGATCAAGTCGATGAAGTCACGCAATGGCTTTGTCAGGATCCAAAACTCACGGAATCCGAGATCACAGCAGGACGTGGCATTGGCCTCGCCATGTATCATTGAAAATCCATCGAAATGGCAGAAGTACTCCTGCAAGTCGGCGCCGGAGTCGACTGTCTCAATAGCCTAGACGAATCGCGGCTGACCATGCAGTTGCGTTTCGGACTGGTCGACGGAGCGCGGTTTCTTCTGGAAAGGGGGGCCAACCCAAATCATGGGCTATCCGCACACCTCCCATCCGATACCATGGCTGCCCGCATCGAATTGTTACTTAAGCACGGTTGGGACATCAATCGAGGCCAGCTTCTACACGGCGCCAATCATGGTCATGGGTGTCGCGTCCAGACGTGGTTGAAGTATGGCGCAGATCCGAAAATCGCGGATGCGAACGACCAAACCGCGTTGCACTTCTTGGCGGCAAGGGGAACATGCCGTGACGCCATCCACACATTAGTGGAAGGTGAAGCCAATATTGGGGCCACCAATGCCGATGGTGACACGCCACTCGATCTGGCACTCAAGGCCGGAAAACAAGTAGCCGCCGAAATGCTGAGAAATCTAAGCACGAAATCATAGCTCGACATTTCAATACCGTTTCTACCGGGCTTTCGGATTCCCCAAGGCGACTTTGGAAGGTCGCCCCACTTACCCACTCAACGGACTTCAGCTCGCATCTTGAGGAAGAGAGGCTAGTCTTTCCCGATCATGTGGACCCCCCCGCCCCATTGCCTACGCCTTAGCCTCGTGTTAGCAAGCGTATTGTGTCTGCCTGGTGCGGGCCTTTGCCAGCAAGGAGGCAACACCGCGAAAACCCTTCGAAAGAAGTTAGCAGCCTTTGCAACCACACTAGAAGCTATTGCCCTCACCAAGAAGCAGATCAACGCACTTGAATCTGAAAGCTACGCCGAACGACGTGCCGCCATGGCATCGCTAGTCGGAGCCACGGGTTTGCACGACGTTCTAACAAATTCCGAAGCACGCCTAACCAAGGAAGGGCGTACTGCCCTAAAAGTAATCAGCGAAGCCCAAGCAGAAACAGGTGCAGAAGAGAAACTCCGTTTTCTCATGCGCCAAGTTCAGACGGAGAAAGTTGCCGGCCTAGCCGACGTCGTCCTCGGAGCGTGGGAAGGACGTGAGGCTACCAGCAGTGAGTCCTCACGCTTAAGCCGGGAAGCTCTCAAAGCGACGGTTGAGGCCAAGGACCTTCCCAATCTAAAAGAAGCCCTCACCAGCTCCACGCCATTCGTGCGAGAACTGAGCTTGATCGGTATCCAAAAACTCCAGGCGCCCCAAGCCGATGTTGCCGCCCTGATCGAGCCCTTGCTCAAAGATCCGCAAGAGACAGTGCGCTTAGAAGCCGCCGTGGTCGCGGCTTCTCATCAGAACCGAACCAGCCTGACCACCCTCGCAGGGTTGCTGAAAAGCGAAGTCTTCCATCTCCGAAACCAAAGTCACGAGATCCTA
>Ga0213868_10001789_pt1 | contig 20780 bp, 19 predicted proteins | sample PICome_9_FD_160087 | JGI IMG/M metagenome (GOLD analysis project Ga0213868, IMG submission 160087) | Coastal seawater microbial communities near Pivers Island, North Carolina, United States - PICO127 | ecosystem: Environmental > Aquatic > Marine > Coastal | place: USA: North Carolina...
TTCGGAGAAGCGGTCTTGTCCGTTAAGTTGAAGTTTCGCGGTGACGACAGGGTTTTCACCCCAGCAGTGCATTTCGTGGGAGGCTTCTTGGAGCACGTATCCAGCGGCATCACCTACGGAGGCACCAGCAGAGTCAGCAGGGGCATCGGTGAATTCGTTAGTGTCAACCATGGACGCAGCATCGGCACGTGTGACGAAGGCAGAGATGTCGTTAGGGAGCACATCAACCGCATCTGTGTAGTTAAAGGGTTGGGCGCCCTTAAGAGCGAATAAGGCAGCGTCGCTTTCAAGGGAGCTGCAGTAATCAACATTGGCATCGGGTTGGACGACCCATACAAGTTCTTTGCAGGGGTGGTTGAAGTTGAGTTTGATGCGGTTGGAGGAGGAGCCTACGGATTCATCACCAGTGAATTGGACTTGTTCGATGAGGTATTCGTGGGGGTTTTGGGCCATTTTGCGGCGTTCATCTGTGTCAAGGAAGATGTAGTCAACATAGAGGGAGGCAGCAACAAGGGATTGTTGGTAGGCTTGGGTAGCAGAGGCGGCACCAGATACGGCCCATAAGCATTCACCGATGGCGCGGAAATCAATGTTGATCTTGACTTCGTGGTATTGAAGGGCAATAAGGGGAAGAGCAAGACCGGGGTTGCGGCAGTACCAGAATTGAAGGGGCACGTAAAGTGTTGTTTCGGGGAGGTCCTTGCGGGCAGCGCATGTTTGGGGGGCGGCAGAGGAACCAGCGCAGGGACCGGAGATGGCGGCGTAAGAGGCATCAACTACGTGGGTGAGTTGAGTGGTGTGGCCGACCATCTTGTTGTAACCGGGTTGTTGTTCGGAAGAAAGTGTAAGTTGGTTCCAGATGTGCATCCAGTCACCGTATTGACGGTCAATGCGTTGGCCACCAATTTCAATTTCAACTTGAGCGATGAGTTGTTCTCCGGGGAAATCTAACCAGCGGGCGTTTAAAGCACCGCCGCCCATGCCTTGGTTGATTTCAGGGAGAGTGACTTGGAGGTAGGTGCGGTAAGCAAGATCACCATTGCGGCTGATGGTGCATGTTACGCGGCGACCGAAGTCAGCTTGTCCGGAGAAAGTTTGTTCGATAGATTCCATCGCGAAGTTTGTGTGGCGACGGTAAGAAACCTTCCAGAATGTGATTTCAGGAGTTCCGGTAAGGAAGACGTCCTGAGCGCCGTAAGCTACGAGTTGCATAAGAGCTCCACCCATTTTCTATTATATATTATGTATATAGAAAATAATTTGAAAAAAAAACGAATTAAATATCTTTTTACAAAAATTTTATGTAATTTTCCTAAATATATATAAACAAATTCACTGTTTATATGTATTAATATGGTTTTTGACAGATGTTATAAATTAATGATGATTACAATACACGGATTATGCTTTGTTGATAATGATGACCCGACAAATGACGTCAATGAAGAGGAACCTTGCGAAAGCGATAAAATGGACCGAGTAGACCTTGCAAAAGCTCTATTAGAATAATATATATCATTGTTAAATACTTTGAAATTCTTGACTTGTTAATATAAATTTCTCTAAATATGTTTTATCGTACACTTCCTTTTTGTTTTCGTGTTTTTTGGAAAAAATATATCTATCATCTTTTTTTTTTACACTCCATCCATCGTGTATAGCATTTGTTATGAAAACCATTTTTTGAAATTGTTTAGAATTAATTTCTATTGTTTTATCAGGAGTTTTTAAATCTGTTATTATATGTTGTATGTTTGTCATTATATACAAGATAGTTTGAGATTATTTCTAATAATTGGACGATATATATTTTGGTGTAAAATATATATAAACTAAATGATGCATGTTTAATTAAAATGTCAAATAATCCAAATTCACAACTTATATCTATTGATATAAAACACGATGAAATGTTAGCATATTTTAAAAGTATTTACGACACATTAATACCAAATTTACAAACTGAAAAGGAAGAACTAAAAAAACAGTTAAAAACTATGCCACGAAACAAAGTTGATTGTATTATGAATACGAAGGATAAAATAACTGAAATACGTAACGAAATACGACGGTTATCCAGTATAGAAAAAAAATATTTCCTTGAAAACAGCAAAATTATTTTCAATTATTTTGAAGAAAAACAACAAATCAATAATAATGCGAATATTAAGCGTAATAGTAAGGCGATGCACTGTTTCTTCAAAATAAAGAAATCCAATAATATAACCGAAGATAATGAAGAAGATAAATACAGAAAATCCAAACAATTATATAGGAAATTTTGGAAAAATGTGGATAACGAAACACTCATTTCAAATGACTTTGTAATTAACTGCGATAATTGTGATTTTTGTCAAATCGGTGAAATGATCGCACAAGAAGAGGAAGGTATTATGATTTGTAATAATAAAAAATGCGGAAAGTTCATCACTTATATTGTAGACAGTAATAAACCATCTAACAAGGAACCACCAAATGAAGTATCGTATACAGCATATATCCGTTTAAATCATTTCAAAGAAATCTTGGCTCAATTTCAAGCAAAAGAAACAACCCAAATACCCGATGATGTCATTGAAGCAATTAAAAACCGAATTAAAAAAGAGCGCATTAAAGATATGCGAGAGTTAAATTATAATAAAATGCGAGAAATTCTGCGTAAGTTGGGACTAAACAAATTTTTCGAACATATCCAATATATAAATTCTCTTTTTGGTATCAAGCCTCCACTAATGAATGAGGAATTGCATGAAACATTGTGTGTTTTATTTATTGAAATCCAAAAACCGTGGGCGCTTCATTGTCCGCCAAGTAGGACCAACTTTTTCAATTACACATATACACTGTATCAATTATGTGTGCTTCTCGATCAAACACAATATCTGCCATTTATACCTATGATGAAAGATAGGGATAAACAATTAGAACAAGATATGATTTGGAAAGAAGTATGTAAAGAGCTTGATTGGCAGTTCTTTCCTACTGTCTAAATATTATGAATTAATGTACTCAAAGCAATTAGTAATAGTAATATTTCAATAACCACTATTATCTCAGGAATGATAATCCATTTATCTATACGTGTGACATCATCATTCTTTTTTGAAAAATCATATAGTTCTTGTAATAATATGTAATTAATGGTAAAAGCAATTATTGTAAAAACTAGACTTATAATTATTAATAGGTTATTATAATAATAACCGTCTGGACGATATACTCTACTATATCCTAATGTTGCAAATGATATAGATGTATATAAACCGACATTTCGCAATGCGGTATGATAGAACATTAACATTTCTTTTTCATTCATTTTGATTAATATATAAAATATCAATATATTAATTTAATATCCTCAACATAGTGTTAATTAATTTACATCATACGAGGGAATCTCACAAGGTTGGCGCCAATACCGAATCCAGCACCTGTGCGGGCAGTTTGACCCATTGCAGGGACAAACACATCAAGGATGCTGAATGTCATTGTGGCAGCAAGGGCAATAACAATGATTTCTTCAACATTTAATTGTTTCTTGGGGATAGAGAATGCTACAATAGCAACAACTAAACCTTCAACAAGGTATTTTACTACGCGTTTTACGAGTTCTTGGAAGTCTAATACACCGTTCATAATATATTATATACAAATATAATTATTTACAAATATATATAAAACTATGGTTCCTAAATAAATATATAATGTCATCTTTCGAAAGAAAAATGGTTGACGGGAAACCAAATCCTAAATATGTTGATTTGTGCGACGAAGATACCCCAATTACCGGACAGAAGTTTTCTTGTCTTTCTTTTGTTTCTCCTGAAAATATTTTGAAGAAACGCGAACTTTTCATTATGGAAGAATTTGTAAAGACTTGGGATTATACTAAATCTTTCTCTAAATTTTTTGAATTTCTTCAGTTCATTTCATATAAGTATAACATTCAAGCAGAAAAGGTTATTGAAGACTTAAATGAATTTGCTAAAGAAGAAAATGAAAAACTACAATCTACTCCAATTGATGACGACTACAAGACATTCTTGGATAAAAATGAAGAGCGATTGAGTGAAAAATTCAATCTTAAACACTCTTTTCAAACATCTGTGCGCGGATTAAAGGTTAGAGGCGTATATAATACTCAAGAAGAAGCCGAAATGCGTTGCAAGAAACTGAGAGAACTAGACCCGAACCACGATATCTTTGTGGGCCCGGTTGGTATGTGGATTCCTTGGGATCCTGATGCGTATAAGACTGGTCGTGTTGAATTCATGGAAGAAGAGCTCAACCAACTTCATAGCGAAAAAATGAAAAATGAATTGAAGGCAAAGGAAGAGTTTGAAACACGTGTTCGTGAAACCAAACGTAAAGCAATTGAAGAAAATATTAAAACCGCCGAACAAACTGGAAATGTTCTAACACAGACTATTGATGAAGAAGGAAATCTTGTAGGTGTTTCTGAAACCGTTGATTTTGAAAGTCGTGAAGTCGCAAGTGAAGAATCTCAGTCACAAAACAATGATGCTATCTTGCAGAATATGCTTAATGCTAAAAAAAGTGACTAAAAAAATATTTCAATAAATAGTATAAATATAATACACTATTTATTATAAGATGTCTAATATATTATTCAAGAAAATTATTTATAATATGTATAATTGTAAGAAAGAGTACCAATATATAAATATCTGCAATGATTTTGAGAATTACATTAAGATTGAAGAAGAAATAATTAATAATGAATATCATTTTAACTGTCATCATAATAATTTTACTAAACGAGTTTTCATTGATTTCTGTGTATATAAAGATATTACCAAATTTGAATTATACAAAGAAGTATTGGACGCACCATTTACACATAAACAAGTAAAATCTGTATTTATAGAAAATTTTTGCAAATTTCAAAAGGTCTATTTTGCTCTTATTAAATTCCGCGAGATTGTTAAACAAAAGATATATCCCAAACAAATAACATTTGATATGAATATGACTGAAATTGACCCAGTATCTAAACATTGTATTACTGTATGTCAAAATAAAAAATTATACGATTTCACAGTATGCGATTTGTTGAATATGGTAGAACATAATCTCACATCGGGGGATTTCTTCTTTATTTCTCCAAGATTTATAAAAAATCCATATAACAATATTGTTTTTTCAAAGTCTACATTATATAATATTTATTTCAAATATAAATTTAACACAATATTCCAGCATAAAACATTTGATTATTTCTTTGATTCAAATTTTGACATTACAACTATCAAAGAAAATCATTATAACTATTTATTGAAACGGAATATTAAACATTATATTGATAATCTTTGTCAAGAAGATTTAATTAGTGATCTAAAAAGAATGATTGGTAATATTAATCATCTATTTATACTTAAAACAAATCACATTAATATTAATGATAAATTTCCAGAAGCACTACTAATTAACGCATTTAAACCGTTCTATTCGTATTATATGCAAATAAAGTATTCACTAACATATCATGAATATTTTCAAAAATTATCTGTCTTTAAAGCAAATATTGTAAACTTTATTGAATATAATCCTACATTTGGAAGAGTCATTATCAAACCGAGCAGTTATAATAATTTTATCAACTCTAATGATTATCACGATAAACACGTTTTATTTAATCCAAGCATAGATGTTGAAAATGAATTCCTAACCTCCCATTATAAAGAAAAAATGTATAGTGTTTTCCATATGTATGAAAATAAATTCAAGTGTCAAAACATTGTGTATAATCGCATTCTTGATTTAGGACCCCATAGTTATAAATACAGTGGATTTATGAATAATCGTAATTACCATTCTACTCCATTACACGATTTATATTATGATTACGACAGTGATGATATTACTATTGATAGTGACGATGAATCTGATGGTGATGGCATTGAAGTCCGTTTGGGACCACAAACACCAGATCATAGTCCTCCGCGTTCTCGCGTTCCTAGTTTGGACTTAAATGAAATCACATCTTCCGAATCAATAGAAAATAATATATAGAACATATACTGGAATATATAGAATCGTAATTTATGTAATATTCAAATTGTATAAATAGTCGTCGTCTAAAACAAACAGGTAATTTATTGTATACTTGCTTTCTATACTATCGTTATTTGGGATTTCAATGATCGTAAATATATAGAATTCATTGTTATAGTTTAAACAAAACATTTGATTTAGTTGTCCCCAACACCCATAGCATACATAATCATCTTGCTTACTCAATATCTTAAATTTCATCAGTGTATCATACGCGGCTTTGGATTGTGCATACGACACTGCTGGAAAGAGGATATTTTCGTAATTGTCGTATTTGTTTTTTGATATTCGTTGTTTTACATTATCCAATAGTTCCGAATCCATTTTTGTATAATAATAATTATAAATATTATTATTATGTTTATTTATTCAATTTTTACCATTTTGATTTTTTTACATTAATTTGTTGGCCGGCCGACTTCTTTTTTGATTTACTTGGGTCATATGCTTCATCTTCATCATCTGAACCAATTCCCTTTGATAACTCCCAAAATTCTTTTGAACCCAGTTTGAAGTCTGGGTGGTTCTCTGCTTTATACCAAAATATCTGGTCGTTTAATTTATTTGACTTAGCATTATTATTTATTACCAGACATTCATAATTTTCAGTTGTCTGGTCCATTACCGCACTAAATGATTCTAATGTTGGAAACATTGACGCATAATTCTCCCATATACGCTTTCGGTTTGTCAGGTAAGGCTCGCGGAGAATAAATACATAATCTATATTTGTACGTAAATTTGGTGGTATACCCAACGGATATTGCATTGTAATAATTAACATAATTTTCCAATGACGACCATTCATAAATAACAATCGCATCAATTTATCACGAGTCCATGATTGATCGTATAAACAATCATCAAGGATAGCAAACGCACGCGGATCTATTTTTGATTTCCCATATGTATCTGTTTCCTTCTTTACTTGTTTGAGAACCGCCTTCTGACGTCGCAATATATTCTCTATTAATATTGAACTATATTCCTCATGAATAAATAATTTGGGAACATGTTCTCCATAGAACCCATTCCCTGCTTCTGTTCCTGATATCACGGTTCCAATGGGTATATCTTGGTGATAAAATAGTAAATCACGAACCAAAAATGACTTACCGGTATCACGTCTTCCGATCAATACAATTACAGGTCCCTTATTTTCATCAGGCTTAAATGTTATATGGCGCATATCAAATTTTTTTAACTCTAATGTCATTTTACTATATTAATATTATCTAAATCATTTACTAACGCACCTATTATATGTGTTTAATCTATGTAATTAATAAATTATAATACATTATTAGAGGTTTAGCTAAAATATGGAAATCAAAATAATCAAACATATACCCAAATTAGATGGTTGGGAGTGTGATGAGTTAGACTATTTCCCATATGATATCTCAAATATAACATATTATAATCCGATTTATAACAATTTTGATACATTAGATATTTCATACACTAATTTACAATTCAATCATGCCCAACATATTTATGATAATAAACACGTTATTGATAATAGTGGAAATATAACACAACAAGAGATTTTCTTCAAATATGCACCACTATTGGACCCTTGTCATTATATGATGGGAAAATACAAATACGATAAACATATTACCACTCTTGTTAAACATAACGAGAACCAAGACTATCACGAAAAGCTGAAATCCGTACACAATGCTTCATATGTTGATAATTTTACGTGTGCGTTGATTAACCTTTTGCGCGAAAAGCATAATTTCAAACACGGGGTTAAGTATTTTGGTTCTATTGTAGGTATCCAAAAACAATTTAGAATGAATGTAGTAGATGATATTGAATTTCTACAGGAACAAGATTTCTTTCAGGAACATATTGGAAATCTTTTCCATACCAACATTTTTTCAAAGGATTTTTTACAAAATGAAACAAGACAACAAACATTGAAACATAAAAAATCTTTATCATTTAGTCACGATATTTCATTGAATGATTTTGATAACATTACATTTACACCGGATTCTATTGATACAATACCACTTCATCAAGATAAAACTTCTAAACTACCCGAACCGGAGTTACTTGAACTATCTATTAATAATTTGGAAGAGCACACTGATTTATCTAAAAACGATGACAGTGACGACAGTGATGTAAGCGATACAGATAGTAATATAAGCGACCAAAACTGTAATTCATCACATACTCATTCTGACGAAGAAGAAGATAATGGTTATGAAAGTTCTATTGATTATGATAGCAGTGTTGAGGAAGAACCATTATATGCGTATATTGATAATTTCCCTATGATTATGATTGCGCTTTCTAAGTGTGAAAATACATTTGATAATTTATTGAACGACTCTAAAGATTTTGATACAGACCACTATTTATCTGCATTATTTCAAATTATAATGATCCTACTTACTCTTCAAAAAGCATTCAAGTTTACACATAATGATTTACATACGAATAATATTATGTATGAGAGCACTGACATTCCATACATTTATTATATGTATAATAACATCCAATACAAGGTTCCTACTTATGGAAAAATATTCAAACTTATTGACTTTGGACGTTCTATTGTTACATTCAACAATAATGTATATTGTAGTGATAGTTTTAAAAAGGACGGAGACGCAAATACGCAATACAACTTTGGTCCATTTTATGAATCAACAAAAAAACGCATTGAACCCAATTATAGTTTTGACTTATGTCGTCTGGGATGTTCTATATATGATTTTATTATTGACGATGAAGGAGCGGTAAGTGATTTTGATGATTTCCAGAAAATCATTTACGAATGGTGTTGTGATGATAATGGTAAAAATATGTTGTATAAAAAAAATGGCGATGAAAGGTATCCAAATTTCAAATTATATAAAATGATTGCCCGCGTCGTCCATCTTCATACGCCAGAAAAACAATTGGAACGCGAAGTATTCAGTAAATACCATACCATTGATTGTATTGATGAAACACATTGTTTTATCAACATAGATAATATTCCATCATACGCGTAGAGCATATAACATACAATTTTAATCATTGTATGTTATCCTAATGGATAAATTCCATTTTATCATCTAATTGAGATATTTCTCAATGAATTCTTCCGGTGTAAATATTGGTACTCCCAATTCTGATGCTTTTTTTGTCTTATTTGACACATCATCCTTGGATTTTACAATCAACGCAAATGTATTCTTATCTACTTTGTTTTCCAAGGTTGAGCCATATAATGTCAATTTATCAATTATTTCTTTATCGCGAACCTTTGTCATTACTACCTTTTTCATATATAATGGATGGTCTTGATTTCCCTCTTTCACACTATCTTCCACTTTCTCTTCGGTGTTTTCATTGTATTTATAGGTTAGCTTACATTGATTCATGAATTCTAAAAATACTGGTATATTTTCCACGAATGATTTTGCGTTTTCCTTACCAATACCATTTACTGTCATTAACATTTTCATCTTTTCTTCATTTGGTTCAGTTGTTTCTAATATTTTGGGATATGCTTCCATAATAGGTGTTATTTTACGTTCTCCTATTCCACGACCGAATTTATTTGATGCTGCCATTATCTTTATTAGTGAGGCGTCTTTAACCTTTGAAGATATACTATCATATACTTTTTTCGCCATCTTTTCCTTGAAGCCTTCTACATTCAAGAAATCCTTTTCATCCATATCTAATATTTTACATATGCTATTATATCCGGCTTTCATAATACGTTTCACATTTCCCTGAGATAATCCGTCTACTTCCAAAGATGTGAAAAACGAGGTAATGTTCTTTTCCAATACAGTTACATCATCATCTTTATTTTCTAATATAATATCCACGTGTGTATCGGTCCACGTATATGGAACATCCGGCATTTTGGCTTTTTCGGCAGGGGTTGTTACGCTCTTAATATGAGGAATGACATCACCACTACGGACGATTTGTATAATAGCACCAACACCTATTTTGTTTTCTTCTATGAAATTTCCATTGAATCCAGTTGCATATTCAATCTTTACACCACCTACATTTACAGGTTCAATCCTAACACGTGGTTTCAAATAACCACTTTTACTTGCGTTCCACAATACATCAACTACCTTGGCTTCTACCACTTGGTCGGATAATACCATTTTGAAAGCAAACGAATGGTCCGGATTTTTGATTGTGCGTTTATATACATTATCGTCACTTACAATAATACCATCTATAATGTATTCGTAATTTGTTCGCCAATCAACTAATATATCCGATAGCATATTGTTTGATAAGGTGTCCGTATCTTCATTCTTTACTACATTGAAACCATTTTCGTTCATTGTCTTCATTTGTAAACTCGGTTTCAATTCGGGTTCAATCATTTCATAACTAATAAAATCCACATCTTTTGCCTTTTTATCTATTTTTTTACTATTTACAATACCAGCAACAAGATTACGTGCGTTTGAGAATTTATTACTATATTTATCGTCAAATGTTTTTCTGGAAATAATAAATTCACCGCGAACGATTACATCTTTAATATCCGGAATACCGTTTATATACTTCAATAAATGTGATACGTCTTGTCCGACTGAACCATTACCGCGAGTATATAACTTTCTTTGTCCGTCTTTGCTATAATATAAACCACTTACCCCATCTAATTTACAAGATAATACATATGGACCTTTGTATTTTTCTACCCACGTTTCTAATGCATTTGTTGTTGGTTTGATTTTATCCATTGATGGCATATTTACAGGTAATTCCACTTTGTTTTTTTCAAATTCGGCACCAACTTCGTTTAATATGGAAGAATCACTGTATTTTTGTTCGATATATTCTTTAACTATATCATATTCATTGTCTGATAACGTAGGTTCTCCTTTTTGTTCGTTATATGAATGGAATTGTTTGTTTGCAACAATAATAATGTCTTCCAATTCTTTTTTATTAAGTCTTTCCAATAATGACATTCCTTTTGTTTTGAAGTCCTCCATCATTTTTATAACATCTTCCTCTTTCATTGTTGTTTTTGGTTTCTTATTTTTCATTTCTATATTCTCTTCTGTTATTTCTTCTTTAATTGATTTCAAGAGTTCTGGTTTATCTTTTTTTATTTTTTGTGTCTTGTTTTTAATTCCCTTCGGGCGTCCTCGCTTCTTCTTTGTTTGCTGAACTGGATGGTCCACTGTCTCAGTAACCACTTCTTCTACATTGGATTCGGGTTCTTCTACATTGGATTCGGGTTCTTCTACATTAGATTCGGGTTCTTCTACATTGGATTCGGGTTCTTGAATTTCCGTTTGTTTTTGAAATTCAATAATTTTATCTATCAATTCTTCCTTGTCTTTCATATGTTTCAAATTGCTTTTTTTCGGGATCAATCCCATATAACTTGCCAATAATCCACGTAATTCATCTTTTTTCATTTTTTTAAATTTGATTCGTTCTTCAGAAACAACCACTTTTTCCTTTCGTGTTCTATTTGATTTATTTACGGTTTTATTTTTCAATGTCTTATTATCATGTTTCATAATAACATCGTTTACTTTTACGGGCGTGCCATCCTTTTTAATCACATCATTGCCACTTCGTCGTTCATCCGGTTCTTTATATACGAGTCCCAAGAATTCAAATATATCTTGTTCGGTTAAAAATACTTGTTGTAATTTATCTTCCTTATTTTTTCCCTTTTCTTTTCTATACAACCCGTGTTCGTTGAGCGAATATCCTTTTGTTAATGCATATCCACGCATTACTGTATTAAATTCCTTGCTTCCTGTAAAATAAAGTATTGAAAAAGCGTATTCTTCGCGGGTAGAATATAAGAAATCTACTCTGCGTGCAATACTATTTTCATCCAGTTTGCAAATAACAAGTGACTTGGTGGGTCCTCGTGACAATACCTCAATAATAATGTTATCTTCTATTAACTTATCAATGAAATTTACAAATATGTCTTTATTTTCAGATGTAATAATTAGATCAATATCTCCGGATGTTTGAGAACCACGACGGTAACTTCCCACAATTTCGTATTTACTTGTATCATCTTTTACGGTATCATATACTTTATTAAATATTTCACTGTATAATACTATTTCATTTCTAGGAATACGCAGAATAATGTCTTCATAATATTTCAATCCTTTCGTTTGGACGTCATTTAATAGTTTGGGATTATTATTATGGGATTCTCGTAGTTTGCTTACACTTGTAATTCCATTATTTACCAATTCACGGGCCTTTTTGGGTCCAATGCCATAGATCTCACTTAAAACATTTTCGGGTCTGTTTCGTTCCTTTTCCAATAGATTTATTTTTCCAGAAGAAACATATTCATTTAATAGATTTATAATACCCGGTCCAAATCCTGATAATTTTGATAATTCTTCCACCTTGTATATAGGTTCGCTATAATTGACTAAATTATCATGAGCACGACGATATATTTTAGCTTTAATGTAGTCACCCCGCTTCTGTAATAGTTCACTATATTCATTTAGTATACTAATAAACTCGGGTTTGTAGTCATTATCTTCAAAAGCATTCATAATTATATGATATAAACAGATTATAATTATATCATAATTTAAAACGACGGCATATCCGTATACACTTTTGTGTTAGTAGTATCCAACATTACATTATCAGTAATGACACTAAAAAAATTACTAAATGATTGATGATATTGGACGAATATGACGATGCCAACAAAAGAAGAAATCATTACCATAATTATGTCGCGAACCAATAATTTCACAGATTTCCATTCCTTTTCAATGTATTTCATTTCAACAAACTTTAATATGCCATAAAAAATAGACACCAATAACGAAAAAGCAAATTCTTTTTCCATATTTATAATAAAATACTAGGCAATAATTTATTATAACTAACGCATTAGATTTAATTTACTTTCACAATACTTGAAACATCCTCAAAATCGTTCAAATTGATAACTTCATCGCTTATATTAAGTGCTTCATCATCGTCAAAATCATTTTCTTCTTCCATACGGCGTTCTAATGCGCGCGACACGCTAATTTCTTCAAGACGTTCAATATTTTTTGGGGCTTCAATATTTGATATATTATTATCAGTATCCAATACTGTATCCATATCATTAAATGATAACTTAGTAACCACCTTTTCGTCATCCAAATCCCTTATACCCAATTCAATAGGTGGTTCTTCTTCCTTTTTATATGTTTCATCGGGTTCCTTCATTTCGGGTTGGGGGTCAGGTTCTTTTGAAGGTAGGACAATAGAGTCATTAACAACTCCATTATCAGAATGTTCTGATTTTGTTGGAATATCTTCAATAATAACTTGTTCCTCTTCTTCGACACCTTCATCCATATACGCGCGAATAATATCTTCAGTGGGAATTGAATCACGAATAGATATCATTAAACATTCTTGGACGATGAGTTCTAACTCACGATGATTCTTTTGAATTTGTAACGGATTAATGTTCTTTTCAAATAAATATACGTTTGAATATATCTTGCGAGCACAATGAATATAAACCTTATGAATAAAATCATCCAATTTGGGAATGGATATATCAATCTTTTTCTGTTTGTTTCCTACACGGATGCAAGTCAATACCTTGAGTTGGATAATATGGACGCATGTGATTAAATCTTCCAGATAATTACATCCGCTTCTTTCTATAATACGTTTTTTCTCATGTGAAATGATTTCATTATTCCATTTGGGTATACGCGTTAGTAACTCTTGGAATGTCATTAAATACTTATTCACTTCGTCGTTTTCTACGCAAAGTTTCCAAGATTCATCAAATATTGATTTAACACCCTCGATCACTAATGGTGAAAATATAGATACTAAACGCGCACACCATTCATTACGGGATTCGTTTAAATTTGCTGTTACAAAATCGTCCATTTGTATAAATTATAAAAATCTTTTTATACTGCTTTTTGAACGAAAAATATATAATTCAAAAATTGTAATATCAACGTTTTTTCACATCTGAAATCAATCCGTATTGTATCAAAATATACATATATATCTTGTTTTATATGTTCTTTGATTTTCTGTCGTTTCATCCAATGTAGTATATGAAAGCAACATATTCCATTATGGATACAATATGATATACATTTAATTATATCGGAATGGGATTTCTTATGTCCTTTCATAGTACTATTATAATAGTCGTTGAACTTTTCGATAAATGTATTGCCATTTACCCATTTCATTGGAGTTTCAGTATCATTCACATATAATTCACAGAACCGAGATAATATTGGATTTAACAATTTATATTTATTCTCTACTACCAATATAAATCGTGTATTATGACTAAATACTTCTATACATCGCCGCAATGCTGATTGTGCGTCAACTGTTAAATAATCTGCGTTATACAATACAATTGTTTTGAATGCAAATCCATTGCGGTTATTCGAGACATTACTCTTTGCAAATAATTTCAGGTCCTCACGAATAAATTTAATACCTTTACTATAACAACAATCCACACTATATACATTATCTTTTTTCATTTTCAAATCAAAATAGTATACTTTATTTAAAAAGTCATTTACGATTTCAATCTTTTTACTATGATCACGACCGTGAAATATCAAATGTGGAATTTGTCGTTTATGTAAAAAGGTATCTAATATAGTATTTATTTGATACATTATAAAAGATAATGAAAACACTTTATGTTTTTTTAATGATATTTTGTAATTGCTTTGTTAATGTATATCTTTCGTGATACATTGTACGTCGCGAAAGATTGCATTTCAAGCACGATATTACACAATTATTTGTATTATGTCCGAGAGAATTATCAAGACGTTCAAGCGTCCATTGGGTAGGTTCCCGAACCTTCTCGTAAAAAAGTTTTACATATAAATTACAATAATAACATGTATTTTTACTTTCTTGTAATAATTTTAATACACATTCTACATCCATGAAATCGTTTTCGTCTTCTTTTAATGTCTTTGTCTTATCTTGACCTTTATAAGAATGAAGTTTCCCTTTTATTTGAGAACGCAATAATTTTGTATCATTATTTATTTCATTTGAAATACATTCGTTTACAATTTCATGTTCGCGAACCTGTGATATATCATGATATACCCATTGATTACTGGATATAATTTTTCTATCTCGTTTATCCTTCTCTATTTTTACTTTCTTTGACTCTTTTTCTTGTGGCAATGTGATTTTTTTCATAAGTATATATAGTAAAAATGGTTAAATATAACACAATATAAAGAATATATACAAATAAAATGTTTACAGACAACGAACGTATCCAAAAGATGATGGACGATGATAATAATGTAAATAAGCCTTGGATTAAGCTAAGTAAGAATATTAAGATAAAAATAGTTAGAGAATATTCACGAAGACATAGCGATAACCCTGAAAGCAACTCTAAATTGGAAGACTATTTAGTAAATAGTATTATGAAAAATAGAATTAACAAAGCCAAAGACGTGGAATATGATATAGAGTCGGGGACGATTAAAAATATTCCTAATCTATATTTTAATGAAAAAAGTAAAAATTACTCTTTCAAGAATAACGAATTTAGAAAACCAATGATGAAGAATTTTACACCTAAAAATAAAGGCGAAAAGTAAAAATTGAACTATCAATAAATATATTATAACCTATTAAAAATAATAGTGTAATAACATATAACTATGGAAAATCAACATCCCGCCGATGATATATCAGATACGGATTCGGATTCTGGATATGAATTGAATCAAGACGAACAGTGCGAATATGTTTATGACATTATTAATTATGTTATTGACGATATATTTGTTGATTATTTCAGACATAAATTTCGTCGCATACTTGAATCTTGTATATATGATATTTCAGTATATCAATTGGATAAAAACAATATTGATTATATGATAAATACATATGAGACAATGAATAATATAATACCATATGTTACTAACCACAATTCAAATAAATATCAACCCACTGATTCTATACAGAGTCAGTTAATCTGGTTAGATGAACAAAATACACACCAGCAACAAACAGATGAATGGTATAGTACGCGACAAAATAAACTTACAGCAAGTAGCATGTGGAAAATATTCAAGAGTGAATCCACACGAAACAGTATCATTTTTGAAAAATGTAGCACTAAGTCGAAACCACAGTTCTATGGTGGTCCTATGGAATGGGGAAATAAATACGAACCTGTTAGCATTATGTTATATGAGAAAAGATATAATACGAAGGTTGGCGATTTTGGTTGCATTACGCATAAAAAGTATCCATATATTGGTGCTTCACCGGATGGTATTGTAACAGATGAAAATAGTCCATTATATGGAAGAATGTTGGAAATCAAAAATATTGTGAATCGTGATATAACTTCTGTACCAAAAGAAGAATATTGGGTCCAAATGCAATTACAGATGGAAGTATGTGAGCTTGAATGTTGTGATTTCTTAGAAACACGTTTTAAAGAATATCCTGAAGAGGAATTCTATGGAGATGATAATCACCAATACAAAGGCATAGTATTGTACTTTTCAAAAAATATAAAAACCGCCGATGATAGTGATGCATACAAACCACTGTATGAATACTATCCATTATCAGATGAATACAAAAAAGAATGTGTTGATTCGTGGATTACAGAAACCGAAAATAAGCTCAAAGGAGAATACACACTTTATAATAGATTTTATTATTATCTTGATGAATATTCGTGTGTTATCGTCCAACGCAATCGTAAATGGTTTTCCCATTGTATTGAATCAATTACACATACTTGGAATACTATTTTGGAAGAACGTAAAACTGGGTTCGAACATCGTGCTTCAAAACCCCGTTCAAATAGCACCACGACAACTTGCGATGCTCCTATACCAGTAATTGTTACCACAAATAAAGATACAAATATAAAAATAATACACAATTTAGATTCATCACCTACCTTTACCGCTATAAAACTTGAATAAAAAACAACTAATATTTTCGTATATAATAACATTTTTTTAATTCCTATATTGCTCGCGTATCAATTCCACTGCCATTGGTGGTTCTGCAAACAAACTATCAACTAATTCCATATCTTGTATAAACTGATTCGTAGTTTCAGCATTATTTCGCAAATAATTATCAACATCAATATATGTTGTCTCGTTTATTTGTGGTATTGGTGATTCATCATAAGGAATTGATGTCCCGTCATATATAAATGACCTATTCTCATTTACACGATGTAATTCACTTCTTACGGTCTCTAATTCATTTCTTATGTTATCTAAGTTATTAACATCAATATATGTTACATCACTTGCGTTCGGTCGTGTATCCATATTTTCATTTACATTTCTATTTGAAATAATTGATTGTGGAATAAAGACTTCGTGTTTGTATAGAGTAGTTCTACACATAGGACAATCTACATTATTTTTACTTGTGCGATTTTGAGAATGCTGCAATATACAAGTTAAACAATACTTATGTCCGCATTTTGTTATACAAGTATTTGTATTTTCTAATGTTTCAAAACATATTGCACAGTCTGTATCATTTGATGTGAATGGTTTATTATTATTATTATGCGTATTCAGTTCTTTCCATTTTCGGGTTAATTGTATAATCAATTGTAGTTTTGGCAATGTTGTTTTTATCTTGTGTTGTGCGGATAACCGACGCAACAGTTTTTCACTCATCGCAGTGAATTTGGGTTGATTTGTATGACACATTATAAGATCAATCAATTCATTATCTTCTTTACAAGAAGATATATTATGTTCTCCACTTTCACAATAAGAGCACTTTACCATTGTATTTAATTTTTATTATATACAATAATATAATCTATATTAATCAATTTTACATAGATATCGCGTATATCCGTCGTGTGTTTCTGTATCTGTATATTCATCTTCAATAACATATTGATTATTATTTATCAACGATATTAACTTTTGAGATAAAAACGTAGTACACTTGAATTCTTTGTGTGTACGAGAAATGTATATACTATTACAATAATCAATAAATAAATCATATATTTGAGAACCACCGATTATCCATACATTATCATAACTACTTACACATATATCATTCAATAATTCATCCGCATCATTGTAAAACCATACATCATTTTCATTCTTTTCAGCCATAGTAGTAGATAATACAAAATTCATACGGTTTAGTAAAGGTTTTTCACCTAATGACAACCACGTATTTTTTCCCATTATTACAGCATTATTACCATTTCCTACAGTCATCATTTTGAATGTTTTCAAATCGTTTTTTAGTTTCCAATTAGGGAGGGTATTATTTATTCCTATTCCATAATGTGTATCACACGCCACGATTGCTTTCATATTAAAGTATCTATATTTGTTTTCTGACGTCATTCACAAGTTAATTAATATATGTTATAATATAGAAAATATTTTATATAGTTATTCAATAGTAGTAAATATGTCATCTCCAAAAGATAGTATTATTGTTCCCGATGACGACGAAATGTTTGTTATGAAACGAAATAACGCAAAAGAAGTCGTTTCATTTAATAAAATTTTGAACCGAGTAAAGAAAATCGGTCAAAATGCAAATATACAAAAATTAAACTACACCAGCCTTGCTATGAAAGTTATAGATCAATTATATGATAACATTACAACCTGTCAAATTGATGAATTGATGGCCGAACAATGTGCGTCTATGAGTTCAATTCGTCCAGAATACAGTGTCCTTGCAGGCCAACTTATTATTTCCAATCACCAGAAGAATGTTAAAAGTAGTTTCACTACAAATATGAATAAATTATACAACTTCAAAGATAAGAGTGGTAAGCACTGTCCTCTTGTCACAAAGGATTTCATTGATGTTGTTAATAATAACAAAGAACTATGGGATAAACTCATTGATTATCAGCGCGATTTCCTTATTGACTATTTCGGTTTCAAAACACTTGAACGTGCTTACCTCATGCGCATTAATGGTGTAATTGTTGAACGTCCACAACATATGTGGCTTCGTGTAAGTATTGGTATTCATGGATCTAATATCGATGACATTAAAGAAAGCTATAACTATATGTCTCAAAAATATTTCACACACGGAACGCCTACACTTTTCAATTCCGGAACACCTCATCCACAATTGAGTTCGTGTTATCTTATTGCTATGGAAGACGATAGCATTTCCGGTATTTACAATACACTCAAAGATTGTGCGTTGATTTCAAAATGGTCGGGTGGTATTGGACTTCATATCCATAACGTTCGTGCATCAGGTAGTCAAATTCGCGGCACAAATGGTAAATCAAACGGTATTGTACCCATGTTACGTGTTTTTAACAATACTGCAAAGTATGTAGACCAGGGAGGCGGACGTCGTAATGGTAGTTTCGCGATATACTTGGAACCGTGGCACGCAGATATTGAAATGTTTCTACAAATGCGTAAGAATCATGGCGATGAAGAGTTGAAAGCACGCGATTTGTTTTATGCTCTATGGATTCCCGATTTATTCATGGAACGAATAAAGACAAATGGTTCTTGGACGCTAATGTGTCCTGACGAATGTCCTGGCCTTTCTGATGTATATGGAGATGACTTTGTAAAATTGTATGAAAAATACGAAAGTGAAGGCAAGGGACGAGAAACGGTTGACGCCCGCCAACTATGGTTTCACATTCTTGATTCACAAATGGAAACAGGAACACCTTATTTATTGTATAAAGACAGTGTAAATCGCAAATCAAATCAGAAGAATGTGGGTATTATCAAATCATCCAATCTATGTTCTGAAATCACTGAATATTCAGACGAAAACGAAACAGCTGTATGTAATCTCGCAAGTATTGGGCTTCCAGTATTCGTTGAAACCGACGCGTCCGGAAATACACAATTCAATTATGAAAAACTACACCGTGTTTCAAAAGTAGTGACAAACAACTTGAATAAAATCATTGACGTCAACTTTTATCCCACAGATAAGACAAAGCGAAGCAATAAGCGTCATCGTCCGATCGGCATTGGCGTTCAAGGGTTGGCTGATGTGTTCTTCAAGATGAATGTGCCTTTTCATAGCGAAGATGCCAAAGTATTGAATTTCAAAATATTCGAAACCATTTATCACGGTGCGTTGGAACGATCCAATGAAATCGCAAAAGAAAGATTTGATTTTATTTACGAAAACCATTACAGTAAAAAGGTTATTGAACGCAACGCATATTACGAAATTTTCCAAGATGAAGAACAACAATTCATGTGGGACCTGATGTCTAAGAAATCAGATTATGTAGGTGCTTATTCAACATTTGATGGTTCTCCCGCATCAAAAGGAATTCTCCAATTTGACATGTGGGAAAACTTCGACCATAGTCGTCTGTCATATGATTGGGATAGTCTCAAAACAAGCATTAAAAAATACGGCATTCGTAACTCATTATTGATGGCTCCCATGCCTACCGCATCCACATCACAAATATTAGGCAACAACGAATGTATTGAACCGATTACAAGTAATATTTACAACCGACGCACAATGGCAGGTGAGTTCATTGTAGCAAACAAATATATGATGAATGTTCTTATTGAACTTGGATTATGGAACGAAACACTCAAAAATAACATTATTGCCAATCAAGGCAGTATTCAACATATTGATACCATTCCGCAAGAAATTCGTGAAAAATATAAAACTGTATGGGAAAT
>Ga0213868_10001793_pt1 | contig 20731 bp, 22 predicted proteins | sample PICome_9_FD_160087 | JGI IMG/M metagenome (GOLD analysis project Ga0213868, IMG submission 160087) | Coastal seawater microbial communities near Pivers Island, North Carolina, United States - PICO127 | ecosystem: Environmental > Aquatic > Marine > Coastal | place: USA: North Carolina...
GCCGAGACGTCAGGCGTCGGACGCTGCAGCATCGGGCGCTGCGTCGACCGACCCACATCCGGGTCGCCGATCGATTCGGGCAAGAGACGCTCGGAGAAGCGGCCCGGCGCGGTCGCCGGACCAGCCTGAGTCGCATCACGACCAGACTCAGAATACGCAGTCACAGGAACCGTGGAAACCTCCTGTCCGGCGCCTGGTGCAGGAACCGCCCGACCGGATGGCGCTGTTGAACTCTGTCGTGACGGACCCTTCGAATCCGTCACGAAACGCGCGGCCGCAGTATCGCGCCGGATTGAGGAACGGCCTGGCTGCGCATCCGGAGTGACACCCTCGGCCATCATTCGACGCAGCTCGTCAAAGCGCGCCGATCCGCTCGATACGAACGGTTCAGCGGGCGCCTGCTGTCGCTGCACCTGAGCCGCCCGACTCGGCCTCGCGGAGCGTGCGGAGCCTGCCGGTCGCACCGACGGCTCGAGCAAACGGTCCGTCCACGTCGCTGTTTGACGCTGGACCGGCGCGCTCACAGAGGCAGCTGCGCCATTCGCACGCGAGGCCGGCGAGCGAGCTGACGTCGTCGCGGCGGTGGTCGCGTCGCCGTCATCACTCCGCCAGAATCCTGGCGGCGGACGAAGCGTCGACGTGTTCAGGCCGCTCGGACCGACAACAGGCCGAACCGCTTGGGCTCGACCGATCGCTCGGCTGAAGCCCAAACTGGCGCGGCCGACCGCCCCAAGCAGGGGACGCGAAGCTCGCCGACGGATCGGTGCCAGACGCGGCTGAACCCGCAGCGCCATGCGGGTGCCGAAGTCACCGCTGGAGTGCGTCTGCTCAGACATCACGGGCCCGGAATCCATGATGTGCAATTTCTAACTGCTCTTCGGCCATGTCTGTTGAAGAAGCAGAAAATGATGGACCGGTCCACTTGACGGGGAATGCGCCGTCGAAGTCCCAGGATCGGATACGAGCGCCGGCGGGACCCATCAGCGTGATCGCTGCCGTGGACCGTTTGAGCTTGTTCCCCGTTTCGGTGAACTTTTCTCCTGATGACTTGTTCAGCCACGTCAGCAACCCGTCGGTCTGAGTGATGCCACGTTTCAGCGTGATATTCGGCCATGTCATCCGGCCGGGCAGTTTGTGGACAAAGCTATTCTGACCGCCCTCTTGGATCTCCTCTGTCTCGACAGTGACCTCAAGACCTGACACCTCCATGAAACGGCCAATCTCGACACCGTCAACTTCAAAGAGAAAGGTCGCCGCGGTGATGCGTTGTCCTTCAAAGGAATCATCGGGCATCGCTCAGCGCCTCCCAGGCCCGATCGTTCATGTCAGCCACGAGACGGATCAATCGTGCCCGATCATGGTGTTCAAGATCTAAGAGTGATGAAATGTCCCAGTGCAAGTGGTACGCGAGGTATGCCACTTCGCTCCACAAAGACTCTTCGGGATATTTCTTCACGGTCTTCTCCCGCCTGGAATCGAAGAACGGGACATGCCCTATCGGGCAACTTCTTCAATCCGCGCATTTCCACGCCCACGTCCGCGTGGTGCCTCATCGGCGACCGCGGCGTCGGGTTCTGTCTCGCTCTCGCCGACTTCAGCGCCGGCAGCGTTCGCTTCGTCAAGAACGACCGCGTCATCGACCTCGGTGTGATCCGACGCGCCCGGCGGCGTCACGCTGTCCTGTAACGCGGCAACGTCTGCAGGGTCACCGAAATTGATGATCCCGTAGAGGTCCTGCAGGAATGCGAGGTCCGCTGCGAACAGCCGCTCGACTTCGTCGATCGTGATCGTTTCCAACGATCCGAGTTCCGTGATGACCCGCGCCAGCACCAAAATGGTGAGGTACGGGTCATCAGGGCCCTCTATCGATCGGTCGCGGAGCGGTTCGATCTCGTCACGAGCGGTGGCAAGCCGCATCGTGCCGTCCCGGTGAAGCATCCCATCGTCACCGACGAAACCCTTCGGGAGGGTGAATGAGAATTCGGTCCGCAACCCAGCCATGTACTCTTAAACCCAGTCGAGGAATTCGTGCTGAATGGTGATTTCTTCGACCATGACGTCATCGGAACCAGAGTTCAGGTCCGAGTTCGTCAGTTTGGACGGCCAGCATGCTTCCAGGTTGAATCTGGCAACCTCTGTGTTCTCGCGACCGTAGATCACGATCGAAGCGGTCTTGTACGGCGTCGATCCTGCGGCGTCGACGACTTCGATGAACCAATCGTGGAGCGCCGTATCAGTCGTCATCCCCCGTTTGAGGACAACTTCTGAGTACTTCGGCTTGCCCGGCCGTTTGCGGTCGACGACGTTCTTGCCATTTCCTTCTTTGAAGGTCGTGACGTCGAACTCAATCGACAGCCCGCTGCAACCCGTAAACCATGCAAGGTTCACCCCGTCGATCTCGAACGCGAAGAACGAACCTTGGAACGCAATGTCATGTGTCAATGCATCAGTCATGATAAATCAGACCGCCTCTCGGAGAACGACTTCGCAGGCCAGCGTGACATCTTCCATCATCAGATCGTCTGACCCCACATCGAGGTCCGAAGCAGACCACTTGGACGGCCAAATATTCGTGACAGTCCAACGTGCCTTTTCTGTACCGGCCATGTCATAAATGACCACCGATCCACTGGTTCGGAAGTCAAGACCGCCATCGCGAATTTTCTTCGCCCAGTCCCAGAACGACTTGTCCGGAGACAGTGGTCGCTTCAGTGTGAGATCGGTGTAACTCGTCGTGCCGGGGCGCTTAATCGTCTTGGTGTCACCCGTTGGCCCCGTCACCGTTGTTTCGACCATGGCGACTTCGTAGTCAAGTCCACCAACTTCGGAGAACTCTCCGGTGATTCCATTGTCGAGTTCGACGCTGAACCACGAACTCATCAGTTCGGCGTCTTCGAGTAATCCTGCGGCTGTTGCTGCCATCGTTAATCTCCTATTCGGTCAGAGCGGCCGATCAGGCCGACTCATCCTTGAGTTGGGCCACGCGGAAGATGACAAACTCGGCCGGTTTCACTGGCGCAATTCCGACTTCGACAATGACCTTGCCCTGATCGATCGAGTCAGGCGGGTTCGTCTCGGCGTCGCACTTCACGAAGAATGCCTGGTCGGCGGACGCACCAAACAGTGCTCCATCGCGCCACAGGCCACGCAGGAACGAACCAACGGTCCGCTTCAGACCTTCCCACAGCTTTTGGTCGTTCGGCTCAAACACTGCGTACTGCGTGCCGTTCATGATCGATGTCTCGATCATGTTGAACAGTCGGCGAACGTTGATGTACGTCCAGTCGGTGTTCGAGGACAGGGTACGAGCACCCCACACACGAATACCTTGGGTGCCGAAGGGCCGAATGCAGTTGATCCCGATCGGGTTCAGCATGCCTTGCTCGGCTTTGGTGATGTCGGTGGCAACGTTGAGTGCGCCGCGAACGATTTCGTTCGCCGGGGCCTTCCACACACCACGAGTTTCGTCGGTACGTGCCCACACGCCGGCCAAGTGACCTGACGGCGGCACATTGATCGACGTGTTGCCGTTTGTTCCGGCGGGGTTGTCCACTTCGATCCACGGGTAGTACAGCGCGGCGTAGGCCGAGTCGTACATCGCGGTGTCGCTGCGCCATTCCTTAATCTGCTGCGGGGACATCCCGGGAGGCGCATCAAGCACTGCCATCCGGTTTGCCTGACCCTCACAGTGGTTGATCAACGCAAGCTGCACGCTCTTCCACATCGCCAAGTCGACGCTTCCGTCTTCTTTGGTTGCGGCCGTGATCAAGTCAGGCACCATCACCATGGTGACATCATCGGCAATCGTCAGACCGGAGATACCGGTACGAGCCGACTCCGAACCGTTGAACGCCTTGCCAGCAACCTCGATCGGGATCGCCGGCGCTGGTTGAATGGCAAAACTGCCCGTGGGGAGCGTCTGCAGGTCGGCCGTGAGCTGATCGACATCGATCTTCGTCTCGACGGTCACCTTCGTAGAGGTGCCATTCAGCGTGGCGGAAATGCCGCCGAGCGTGACTCCCGAATACGTTTCGGGCTCGCCTGCGGAATCGGAGACAACCACTTCGAAGGTTGGCGGCGCATCGTCTTCTGCGTCGGCTGCTTCGGGTTCCGGGCTAACGTCGACGGTGACGTTGCTGCCAGCGCCAACGGTCGTGAACTCCACCGCGGGGCCGAGCGAGCGGTCGCCTGAAGTGAGAGCGAGTTGCCCGGAATCCTCAGACGGCGTGGTGTTCTGGATACGAACGATGTACGCCATCGATCCGCCGTTGTTGAAGTAGCCGTACACCGACAGCGGCAACATGGCGCCTTCGACAAAACCTCCGTACAAGGTTTCGAACTGTGTCCAGTTCGTGACCATCCGTGGCTTCAAGCCATCCGGGTCACTGGGATCATCAGTCGGTGCCTTTGCGGTGAATCCCACAAAAGCAGCGACGGCGGTGGCACCAGCCGACAACGTGGCGCTCGAAGACGCCACTTCCTCGACGTACACACCAGGTGTTAGATAGCTCGGCACTCGAAACATCGAGATAGTTGATCGGACTCGCAACGATCACCGGCGCCGCTGGTGATCGGTATGTCGTTCAGCGAAGTTGCCCCCGGCTCATCTGCCAAAATTCCCCCACCTAGCGACGAACGCAGAGTAACACAGTCGTTGCGCACGACGGATGTACAAAGACGGCCAAGATTGCAGGCATCACTTCACCTGTTCTTTCGTAGTTCCCGGCTGCACGATGGAGATTTGTCCACCCCACATGCACTGGCACTTCGAGTCGGCTGTCAACGCCGGCATGCCGCCAATCATCGTCTTCGATGCGCCCGGTGTCCACGGCGCCACGGTGTTCGGAAGACACGGCGTCGGCGTGAGTACCCCGAGGGCAGCAGCGGTCGCAGCTGCGGTCGTCGGATTCGCGAGCGATGAGCACACACCGAAGGGCAGAATGTTCACGAATGGCTTGTGGTCCATGATATTCGCCGCAGGTTTCTTCTCGATCATCACCCGTGACGCGGGGATGACCATCAGGGTCCCGGGAGCCACTCCGAATGAACACTGAATCATGGCCGACATCGCAACAGGAGGAGGCATGCCCTCACCGTACTTAACACGACCTACGGAGACGTGCTTGACTGACCCGATGCAGACCGGTGCACCGTGAGTAACGAACAACCCGATGTGGGTCCCGCATGGTTCCGATTCGGGCGCAGCGTGCTCGTCCGCCACGCCCAATCGGCGCTCGATTCATCCGAAGCGCAGCGAACTAGTCCGCCATCGAACGACGCGCCCGCAACCCAGCCTGGCGATTCGGGCGACCTCGAAATGTCCGTGGCAGTTGCTCGCGAGGATCTTGTCCAGTCACTTGAAACCGATGGGACCTTCGCGGCACTCGCCGCCAACGCCCGAATGAGTGCGGCCGAAGTTGAAGTTTTTGCGTTGTTGGCGACGGCCGAATCAGATCGGCACTGCCAACAGCTTGTTGCCCAAGCTCAAGCCGCGACCGGGCACACACAAATGACGTTCGGACTGATCAGCCAACTGCTTGGCGACACACGGGGCGCGACGTTGGCTCTGGCCGCTGATGCCGCGCTGTGCCGCTCGACGTTTGTACGGCTGATCGCCGATGGACCATGGACAAACACTGCAGCGTCGTTGCATCCCGGTGTGGTCTGGGCGCTGCTCGGCGATGCGTCCGCCGATCCGAAACTCCCTGCCGACGTCGAGCCGTTTGAAATCGACGATGCCGAAGCCGACATGCTCACCGCAGGCGACGATCGCCGTTCTGAACTCCTCGTTGTCAACGGAACCGATTCAATGCGCCGCCGCCAGCACGGCGCTGCATGGTCGCCGGCACAACGGTTCTTGTGTGCCGACGCCCCAGACAATGACGATGCCTGGTCCGCGCTTGTGCGCGAGGCAACAATTACCGGCCGGGGATTGATCATCGAAGTGGGCAGTTCATTACCCCAGCTCGGTCGACAATGGATCGAACGCGCCCATCATTTGGCTTGGGTATTGACAACCAAGAGCGGCCCCCCCGTTGCCGAGATGCCGCGCCGTTCCTGGATGGACATTGCCGCACCGGCGACCGACCCCACCGATGCCGAGTGGGCATCAGTGTTTGGCCCAGGCGTCGCTCGTACGCACCATCTGACGTTTGAACAACTCCATCGCGTCAGCACTGCGGCCCAGGCCGTCGATGGCGACATCGATGCCGCAGTCCGGCGCTTGGCGAGTGGCAAACTCGACCAGCTCACACGACGGATCACGCCAACGCGCGGGTGGGGCGACATCGTGCTCAGCGAGGAACGGTTTGCACTGCTCCAATCGGTGACCAGTCGCTACCAGAACTCCACCCAGGTCTACGACGAGTGGGGATTTTCGGCGAATCCATCGCGCGGACTCGTGGCACTGTTCTCCGGGCCATCGGGAACCGGCAAGACCCTTGCCAGCGAGATCATTGCCGGCGAACTCGGCCTCGACGTCTTCAAGCTCGACTTGTCATCGGTCGTCAGCAAATACATCGGCGAAACGGAGAAGAACCTCGAGCAGGTCTTTGACGCGGCGAGTGCCGGAAACCTGGTGTTGTTCTTCGACGAGGCTGATTCTCTGTTTGGGAAACGGTCAGAAGTGAAAGATGCCCGGGATCGTTACGCCAATATCGAAGTGTCCTACCTTCTCCAACGACTCGAGTCCTACGACGGCCTCGTGATCATGGCGACGAACTTCGAAAAGAATGTCGACGAAGCATTCCTCCGCCGCATTCACGTTCGCGTCGCGTTCGCGCTGCCCGGCGTCGAAGAACGCGCCGCGATCTGGCGTCACAACTTGCCCGAGAACGCTCCCACCGATGGTGTCGATGTTGAGTGGCTGGCCAAGAAGTTCGAACTGTCCGGTGGAGCGATCCGCAACGCGGCGATTCAGGCGGGATTTGTATCGGCCGCCGCGGGCACTGACGTCTCGGTGGACGCCGCCGCGTTGGGGGTGGCGCGCGAACTCCGCAAGATGGGCCGTCTGCTCAAGCCGAGCGATTTTGGTGAATACCACGACCTCGTCTCTGACTAGCCGATACCGCACCGGTCCACGTCACTTGGTGCTTGCCGCGTCACGATCGGGACTATTGGCCCTGAAAACTCTTGTCGCCAACCGCACAATGGAACCCAAGGCCCAGTTCGTGAAACTCTTCACAAACTGGGTAAAGACCACTGGAAAGGGGTTGCCATGTTGAAGAAGCCACTCGGCTTACTTGGGATATTCATGATCATCGTGGGTATCGGATACTTCGTCGGAGCCGGCGTTGCCTACAGCAAGGTGCAGGGCGGATACGACTCGCTGCAGTCCTTCAGCGAGGTGCAGAACGTCGAGCTCAGCTACAACGAGGACGGTGAACTCGTCGACCGCGGAACCGTCGAAGGCGCGCAGGCCATCATGGTGCTGCTTGAAGAGGACTGGAACTTCCCGGTCGTCGACGGCGACCTCGACCCCAACGATCCACTCGTCAACACCGCCACTGAGTACATGTACCAAATGGCCACCATTGCTCACCACACATTGGATGGCACCCAGGTCATCGTGTTGACCGACGACGACATCACCGCCGCCATCGCATCGGAGAAGCTCGGCCCCGATGGCACCTACAACGGTGTCGTCGTGGCCTACCAGGGCTAGGTTCTGACTGCCGGCAGCTACGACGTCGCCGTCGACGGCCGCTACTGGACCGGCTTCGCACGCACTGACCTGCTCGACGGTCCGGCACGCGATGGCGCCTGGAGCGGCACGGCTCACGCCCTGGTCGCCGAACTCGGTGTCGGTGCCGCAACGCACAGCACGCTGCAACTCGCACTTGGAGTCGCAGCACTGCTCGCCGGCCTCGGCGTGGTCTCCACCGTGATGGGTGCCGCGTTCATCTGGCAGGTCCGCACGACTGGCAAGAAGGAAGGCCGTGCAGACGAGAAGGGCGACGGCGCAGCGTCGAAGGACGAGCAAGTCCTCGAGGCAGCCAACGCCTGAACTGCCCGGTCGAGCCACGCTCGATCATCGAAAAGTACTCGGGTCCCTCCTCGGAGGGACCCGCTTGCTTTCCCCGCTCGAGAGCGCGATATTGGTGTTGGGAGTGTGAGCTGCCATGCCGTCATCGTCGAGCAACCGACTGTCCGGGAAGCACTACTTCTGGTTGCATCTCGCGCTGGCGAGCGCAGGTCTGACCGGACTCTGGCTGTCACACCAGATCGCTGGCTGGAGCGAACACCCGTCGAGCCCCAGCATGGCCCTTGAGACCGCTGGCGCGGTTGTCGTCTCACTTGCCATCTTGTGCCGCGCCACCCTGGTCATCGTCACCTCGGCGTTCTCCGACAAGTACCGCGTGTTCCACTCCCGACACCTTCTTGCCTGCAGCCTCGTGCTCTTCGTCGGCGCAGCGTTTGCGGCTGGTCCGGCCGTCCACGAACCGTTCGCCCGGCTGTTCTCCCATGGCCGCATCACCGGCGGGGAGATCGCTGACATCGGCAGCACCATCGCAACGGCAATCTGCACGGTCGCTGCCGTTGTCACCGCGATGGGCGCCTGGGACGCCTGCCGCGAGGAACGCCACTGGTATCGATCCCTGCACGATGGCGCCGTCTAAACCAAGCCGGGCAGATTGATTCTCCTGTGCGGGTGATGCTCTGTGGGAACGACCCCGGCAGGCTCACCGCTGACGAGCGGTCGCTGTCCGATACTCAGCGCGCAATTCTCTCATCGTGGTGAGTTCGAACGGCTGAGCCTCAAGGAAGGCCAGCCACTCATCGGTGCCGAACAGCGCGTGTTCATCGGTCCGGACGTGCCAGGTGTCGGGTTCGATCACCTCGATTTCTCCAGGGCCCGGTGCGTTCGGATGAAACGCGCAGAACACAAGATCGTGGGCCAAAACATCCGACGCGGTCAGCATGGTCTCGTAGGCGGTCGGCTCACCTCGAGGTCGAGAGAAGTCGGTTTCGAGTACCTCGTCGAACACGGGCATCCGCGCCGCCTCCGCCTGGGCGACGAAACGCTCAAAGTCCACATCGGTCACGTCGGCGAGGTGGTTGTTCGGTCCATACATGCTCAGCGCCCGGGTGATCAACACCGGGATGTCGTAGTCGATACCGACGTTGATATAGCGATCGCACCACTCGGGTCCGAGTGCCGATCCCATATGCGCATCAAGGTGTGTAACGTCGATTCCGGCGCCAAGAGCGGTGTCGATCTGTGCCCGCCACTCGGTCTCCACCGCTTCGGGATGAGCGTTCGCTCGCGTGTCGGCAACGCGGTGCCACAGGTAACCCTCGGCGTCGACAAGGCCCGATGACGCCCCGACACCGCTGACCGGACGCCAGCGGTAGTGCGCCTTCTCGGCGTTGAGCGTGAGATGAACCCCGACGTCGAGGAGGTCATCGCGCGCGGCAAGATCGGCAATCTCCGGAAACCACGGGCACGGCACCATCACCGAGCCTGCCGTGATACCTCCCTGATGGCTGAGCTCGACGAACGCCGAGTTCGCTCCGTGACACATGCCGACGTCATCGGCGTGAATGACCAGACGAGTCGCGTCACGACGCGCGTGCTGACCCCCGGAACTGGCTCCCTCTGTCACGAGATCACTCCGACGCGGCAGTCTGAGCGAGGAAGATTCCGCTGTCCCACACGTCGGTGCGTTTCGAGATCAATCCGTCTTCGACCACAAACCACATGACCCCTGGGATGTCGATCGCAGAGCCGGCGAATGTCGCTCCAAAGCAGTAGCGGACGACCACGTCAACGAGCGGCCCCCTGGCTTGCTCGACGACCGCCTGCACCTCGTAGCTGCGACCAGCGAAGTCAGCCAAGAATCCCGGCAGCCGACGTCGATACTCGTCTCTTCCGACGCAGCTCGACGCAATGGAACTGAGGTGTTCGTTGTGGAACCCCGGTGCGACGAAACCCGCAATCTCGTCGGGATCTCCACGCACAAACGCGCCGAGGTACTCCTGCACGACACCGGATGCTGTACTCATGTCCGCTGACGATAAGCGTTGCCGCCCGCTTGGACCAGACCGGCCCCAATACTGTGTCCCTATGCACGTCATCCGGGGCACCGTCGTCACGATGAATCCTGGCCGCGAGATCATCACCAACGGCGCGATCGGAATCGACGGCACCACGATCACGCACGTCGACACGTTCGCCGCTGTCCAGTCGCAACTTCCAGGTGCACCGGTCAGCGGGACCGCCACCGATCTGCTGCTCCCCGGATACATCAACGGGCATCAACACCTCACCGGTGACCGGCTGATCCAATCATCGATCCCGGACGACCTGGCACCCGGTGAGGCGATCTTCACGTGGGTCATACCGGTCCATGCCGAACACACCGGCGACGACGACGAACTCTCGGCAACACTGACGCTCGCCGAGTCGTTGTCCAACGGCATCACGACCACGTTCGAAGCCGGCACCGTCGCACACCCGGACCGCATCGCTCGGGCGGCCGAACGCGTCGGTGCCCGACTCACGATCGGCACATGGGGGTGGGACATCGAGCACGGCCCATTCACGGGTTCGGTCGACGAAGTGATCGAACGCCAGACCGCGGCGCTTGACCTGGCCACCGGCCCCCTGGTCTCGAGCTGGGTCAGCCTCGTCGGCCACGACCTCATGTCAGACGAACTTGTCGTCGCCGCGACGACGCTCGCACGCGAGCGGGACGTCGGCATGACGTTCCACCTCTCCCCGAGCACCAGCGATGCCGAGAGCTACCTCGCCCGCACGGGAACACGGCCCGTTGTGCACCTCGACTCACTCGGTGTGCTCGGCCCGCATCTCACCATCGCTCACGCAGTGCACATCGACACCGAGGAGGTCGACCTGCTCGTCGACAGCCGCACGTCTGTGGTGTCGTGTCCGTGGGCGTACATTCGGCTCGGGCAAGGACTCTCCCACGAATTTCGACACCTCGACCTGTGGCAACAAGACGGCCGACTCGCACTCGGCTGCGATTCGGAGAACGCCGGCGACATGGTCGACGGCGTACGAGCCGCGGCGCTGTTCGCCGGTTTGGCCAAGGAACGCGACCTCGACCCCACGGTATTCGGCGCCCACGACGCACTCGAGCTCCTCACGATCCGAGGAGCACAAGCACTCGGGATCGCTGATCGCGTCGGGTCGATCGAGGTTGGCAAGCAGGCCGACATTGTTGTGCACGATCGATCCCGCGTGGAATGGATCCCGCCAAGCCCCGACCCGGTCCTGCAGTTGATCTGGGGATCGGACGGACGATCGGTTCGAGATGTCTACGTCGCTGGAACCAAGGTCGTCGCCGACAGCAGACTCACGACCGTCGACGTCGACTCACTCGTCAACGACGCAGTCGCAGCGGGCACTGCGTTACGACAACGCAGCGGAATCCCCGACGTGTCGCGCTGGCCCCGGCGCTAGTTCAAATACCCACCGGCTGCGTCGACATCAGAGCACCGGCCACTTCGCCTTGTCAGGCAAGCCCGACCGCGCGGTGATCGCCTCGCCTGCCATCTGGCACCGGTTGTAGAACGTCCCCTCGTCAATCGTGGTCATCTGGCCGTTCTCGACAACCTTGACGCCATCGACGAACACCGTGTGCACACCGCGACCGTCAGCAGACCACACCAACTGGTTGGCCACATTGAGCAGCGGACGCCACTCGGGCCGGTCGGTGTCGTGCAACACAATGTCGGCACGTTTACCGACTTCAAGCGAGCCGATTGTGTCCTGCATCTGCATGGTCTTGGCACCACCGAGGGTGGCCATCTCATAGGCCATCTCGGCCGGGAACATCTGTGGATCCTGCCGAGCATCTTTGAACAGTCCGGCAACCAGGTACGTGGCGCGCATCAGATCTGAGTAGTTGGATGCGTTGTTGCCGTCGGTGCCGATGCTGACGTTGATGCCCATCTGCATCATCTCGGGGAACTTGCCGACCTGGGTGACCCCGTAACTGACCTTGAGCGCCGTCGTCGGGCAGTGAGCGACGTTGACACCAAGTTCAGCCATCACGGCGAGCTCTTGGTCGTCGATCTGGACGCAGTGGGTCATCGCCACGTCGTCTCGCAAGATTCCCAACTCAGCGAGGTGGATCATCGGGCGCTGACCGAACTCGGCAACGAAGCCTTCCGGGTCGAGTTTCGCCGGCGACATGTGAAAGCTCATGCCCGTGCCGTGCTCGTCCGCCAGCTCGCGCGCAGCTCGCCAAAGCGGGTCTGATGCGGTGGTGTGACCGACAAGAATCGACCAGGTACCCAGGCGATCGTTCGCGACTGATGCATAGTCGACCAGTTGCTTTTGCATCATGTCGATTGCTGCGTCTGTGTCCTGCTTATAGACGTCTGGCTCGGGCGGCAGGTCCCAGATCCAGTTACCAACGCGACCGCGAATACCCACCTCGACGAGTCCGTCGATCACCTCATCGAGGAACCGGATGGTGCCCGCCTCGAGGAATGTGGTCGTGCCGGACTTCAGCATCTCGACCGCCGCTAGCTGCGCCGAGAGCCGCTCCTCTTCCGCCGTGTACACCGCGTACAGCGGGCACAACCACATGAACACGTTCTCTTCAAACGGCGTGTCGTCGGGAACGTACCCACGCGTCAGTGGTTCTCCCGTGACGTGAATGTGGGTGTTCACCATCCCAGGCGTCACGACGAAACGGTCACCGCCCACCGTGGCGGTCGCGGTGTACAGCGCTTCAAGGTCAGATTGTTTGCCGACGTCGACGATCTCGTTGCCGCGCACCGCCACCGCCCCGTGGCGAATCACGTCGCGGGTCGCGTTCATTGTGACGACGTGACTGCCCACGATGAGGGTGTCGATCTGTTCGGTCATGGTGTTCCTCCGGTGGTGCGCGGTTTCGTGGCGACGAAGCTCTGTTGAAAGCCAATGGGTTCGACGAGGCGAAGCTCGCCAAAGCCAGCGGCTCGGATCCACTCTGAGAATTGCTGATGCGTGAAGCAGAAGCCCTTCTCGGTGCTCGCCATCATGGTCGTTCCCATGATCACGGCGTGTGGGTTGAACTTGCGCTCAATGTCAGTGAAGTAGTCAGCAAGGACCAGCCGACCTTCGGGCTTGAGCGCTTCGAAGGCTCGGGCAATCAAGTGCCGAGCTCCCGCAGCGCCTTCGGTTCGGCAGATGTGTCCGAGCACAACGATGTCGTACGTCGCCGGCTCGATGTCGATGGTGTGGAAATCGCCGGGGCGAAACTCGCAACGCTCGGCAACCCCGTGCTCCGCGGTCTTCGCCGAGGCAACGTCGATCACGCCCGGCAGGTCATTGACCACCGCCGTACCGTCGGGGCAGCCGTTCAACATTGCGATTGCCCACGGAGCGCCACCTGCTCCGAGATCAAGGATTTTTGGCGCACGCATTGCCGAGTAGCGGATCTTCAGATCGGCTCGCGTGGCGCACCGGAACATCGTGGTGAAGGTGCCTTCGACCAACGGGACGTAGAAGGCTGCAGCATCGTCTTCGATCGGCGACGCAGGACGACCGTTGCGCACGGTGTCAGCCAATTTCGTCCAGTTTTCGTGCGGTCCGGGTGCCATCGGAATGAGTTCCGCCATCGTCGCCGGCCCATTCGACACGAGGTAGCGCTCAGCAGCATCGTTGAGTTCATAGATGTCGGTGAACTGGTCGAGCAACTCAAGGGCAACCACTCCGTCGAGGAGCGACCGGACGTGATCGACCGGCGCGCCCAGCGCTTCGGCAACAACCTCGACCCGCGAGGGTCCGAGCCGTTGCAGCGTGTCGAACACATCGAGCTCGAGTGCAGCCAGCAGAATGTAGTAGCGCCCAAGCCCCTCGATCGCGGCCCAGACCGGCGCAGCTGGAGGTGGTTTGTAGTCGGTCCATGGTCGGCCCTTGTGGGCCATCGTGTGGGTCTTCTTCAGCTCCGGATACGGGGCATCGCGAGGTTCGGACATGGCTGCTTGTTCGGCCTACGGCCGCAGGATGATCTTGCCGAAGAAGTCGCTCTGCATCATCTTGTCCTGCGCCTCGGCAGCGTCGGCGAGCGCGAACTCCGAGTCGATTGCCACCTCGAAGTCAGCGCTGCAGAACTTGTCCCAGACGGGGCCGAACTCTTCGGGCCGATACGGATCAGACCCGAGGATTCTGATCCCCGAGTGGAACATGTACCCGAGCGACGGAATCGTCGCCTCGTCGCCGGAGGAGTTCCCGCAGTTGACGAGTCGGCCGCGAGCACCGAGCCCGAAGAGCGACGGGCCAAAGAGAGCGGTACCCACGTGGTCGAAGACCATGTTGACGCCGGCACCCTGGGTGACCTCCCGGGCGAAGCCGGCCACGTCGGCGGTCCTGTTGTTGGCGACGTGGTCTGCGCCGAGCGCAAGCGCGCGTTCGCATTTTTCGTCGGTCCCAGCAGTGGCGAGCACCGTCGCTCCGGCCTGCTTGGCAAGTTGGATGCCGGCGGTCGATACGCCGGAACCGGCGGCATGGATCATCACGGTCTCGCCGGCCTGGAGTTCGCCGACGTCAAACAGTGCGTGCGCCGCTGTCAGGTACGCGGTGGGGAAGGTTGCGGCGTGCTCGAACGACATCTCATCGGGGATCGCGTACACGTGTGAGGCCGGTGCGAGGCACTTCTCGGCGTAGCCGCCGTCAACCGTGGCGCCGATCACACCAAGATCGCCGTAGAGGTCACCGAGTCCGGCCAACTTCGAGTTGTCGGCGACGCCTGCAAGCGACGGATCGACCACGACCCGGTCCCCGATGGCCACCGCGGTCACGCCTGCACCCACAGCAGACACGGTTCCGGCCACGTCCATCCCGGCGATGTGCGGCAACGTGAAGCCGGGCATCTGAAACCAGCCATTGCGCTGGACGAGATCAAGCCGATTGAGCGACGTGGCAGCCACGTCGACAATCACGTCACCCGCGCCCGGTTCGGGATCTGCGACGTCGGTGTACTGAAACACCTCAGGGCCTCCGACCTCGTTGTACAGCATCGCTTTCATCGGTGATCTCCGTTCGCCGCGCAGGACAGCTCTGTTGCGCCCGTCTGGGCACAACTCTATGGTAAGACCATCAGACCATCACACGCGAAACTGTGCGTGAACAAGGTGTTCATCGTCTCCACGACGAAAGGGTTGCACAATGACGACGAGTGGCGAGCCACTGGACGGTTGCTGGTACGCCGTCGCGACCAGCGATGCAATCGGAAATGACCCGTCTCCCATCGAGGTACGTGAGGTTGCGTACGTCCTGTGGCGGGGCCCCGATGGGGCGCTCATCGCCGCGGCCGATCGGTGTACGCATCGCGAGGCCAAGCTCTCACTCGGCACCGTCACCGACGGCTGCCTCCAATGCCCGTACCACGGCTGGACGTTCGGTGACGCCGGCCGATGCGTCAGCGTTCCGTCGTCCGGCCCGCACGCCGCCATCGCGCCTGCTGCCCATCTGAGTCCATTGTCGGTCGTCGAGCAGTATGGACTCGTCTGGTTCTGCCCAGGTGAACCGACACAATCCATTCCGTACCTCGGGGTCGACGACAACAGCTCGTTCACACGCCTCAACACCTCGATGGAGGTCTGGAACTGCTCGGTGACACGCATGATCGACAACATGCTCGACGTCGCGCACTTTCCGTACACGCACGCCGGAACGTTCGGACGTGAGCAGGAACAAATCGTCCCGAAGTTCACACTCGAGCAACTCGACGACACCTTCTACGGCTATGCCTACTCGGTCACCGTCAACAACGAAGGAGAGGCGAAGTCGATGTCGGGCGGTGGCGACGACATCATCCAACTCGACATGTCGACAGGATTCGCTCTCCCGTTCTCAGTGCGCAGCACCATGTCATACGAGAACGGCATCGAACAGACCCTGTTCATGACCGCCTCCCCCATCAGTGCTCAGCGGAGCTACTTCACCTTCGTGCTGTGGCGCAACGACGACGTATCGGAATCGGGGCAGGACATCGTAGATTTCGAGCAGCAGGTCGCCCGAGAAGACCGCGAGATGCTCGAACGACTCTCCGGCGAACTGTCCCTCGAACGCGGCGCACTGGTTGACGTTCAATCCGACAAGGCGTCGCTCGAGTGGCGGCGCCGCTACAGCGCCATGATCAATCCACCGAGCTGAGCGTCACTCGCCCGCTGCGGCCGCGTAGCGATCCACGAGCCAGGAGTTGAACTGGGCGAGCACACCCTCTTGCCAGGAATAGCGACCGCGGGGCGCGAACCTCGACTGCATGCCGAACTGCGTGGCCACATTTGTCGGCATGTCCTGTCGGTTGAATGTCGATACACCCGCAATCGCCTCCTCGAGTGTTTCGCCGAAATCGGGCAACTCAACGGTCGACTCAGGAAAGATGTAGGCCATGCTCAGCGCGTGCGTCGTTGGACCGGTGGGATCGACATAGAACCAGAACGCCGAATCTGACTGGAAGCCCATGAGGAGCGAGGGAGCCACCAGGGCGAAGACGATGCGCTGGCGATCTTGCATGGTGATCCCAGGCAGAGGCGGAAAGAGCGCCTGCATGGTCGGGTTGAATCCGCCATCGGGTTCGAGCGTCTCGCTGTAGCCAAACATCGCGCCGTCCCCAGCTGCATAGTCGGCGTACGAGGCACCAGAGGACGGGGCGAAGTCATGGATGCCATGATGGAGACGGCTCTGGTGGTACATCTCCATGAAGTTCTCAACCATGATCTTCCAGTTGAACGGAACGTCTGGGATCGTGAGGGGATCGACGGTCACCAGCGACTCGACGTGGTAGTTCGCCAACACCTCGTCGAGCTTGGCGAGTCGCGGCGCGAGCGGTGCTGCGGCTGAGTCGAAGTTGGTGAAGATGAACCCATTCCAGATCTCGACGGGAAGACTCGGCAACTGCACGTCGGCCATGTCGAAGCCGGTGGTCTTGCTCATCTCCGGCGCGCCGACCAACTGCCCATCGAGGTCATACACCCAGTAGTGGTAGGGGCATCTGAACATGCGGCCGGAGCCAGACTGGAGGTCGGGCGGGTCGAGCATGTCCTCGTCGGACCGGTCAACCGATGCAGTCAGGCACATCGCCCGGTGCTGACATACCGCCGACATGACCCGGATGGATCCGTCGCTCGACCGGGCGACGATGAGTGGCTCGCCTGCACGTGTGACAGACAGGTAGTCACCGACGGTCGGAATCTGTTCTTGACGGCCGACGCACAACCATTCGGATCCGAACACGGCATCCATTTCAAAGCGGTGGAACTCAGCATCGGAATACACCTCTGGCGGCAGGCCAACGGCAGTCTCGAACGTTCCGCTCGACTTGCGGAGAGTTTCCAGCGACATTCCAAGTGGTAAGACCATCAGACCACAGGCTAGTTTGGGGGCTCACATCTGTTCAAGGGGGCACCATGACCTATCCAAACACGCTCGTCTTCGTCGACTTCCCGTCTGATGACGTCAACGCCGCGCGCGCCTTCTACGCCGAGGTCTTCAACTGGGAGATCGAAGACCGCATCGCCGACACCTTTGCTCGGATCGTTCCTGGCCAGAATCAGAAGATCGATGATGGCTCGCAAGGGCCAAGCGGCAACTTCCACATGGGCATCTCGAACTCCGCCGACATGCGCCCACGCCCTCCGAGCGCTCCGCAAGAACCGACCAACCTCAACCCCGGTGGCCGGACTGTGCGACCCTGGATTCTCGTCAGCGACGACGATTCATTCGAGCGCATCCTCGAAGCTGCGGTCCGCCTCGGCGGCACCGAGCTCTGGCGCGATCACTTCTGGACCGAGTTCGGTGGTGCCAACGCGTCATTCATGGACCCGTGGGGCAACCAGGTCATGCTGTGGGCGCACCTCGACGGCGTCGAAGTCGACGAAGAAACCCACGAAGTCATCGGTGACACTCCGCTGCCCGAGGGCTGGACCATCGAGTAGTCCAGAACTCGAACAGATCAAGCGAGCGTCAAACTGGACCACGCCGGAGGTCGGCGACAGCGGAGCGTACGGACGGCCGATCCGCGCCGACCGCGAGGATCACCACAGCGTCAGCCGCAACGGGCAACCACGCGGCACGACAAGTTGGAGACATCGAGACGCGGGACTCACCAGCGTCGACGCCCACCAGAACTTCCGACCGCAGGTGCCGCGCCCCACCGGTGGAGACAACACTTCCGGCGCCAGCAACGTTCGGCCCGAACTCTTCTGCATGGTGGACAAGGGGTCGACCGGCGCGCCTGACGCGCAACACCAATTGCAGTCGCCCCGACGGCTCACCTGAACGGCCGAGCGAGACCTCTTCGACCACTCGGCAGGTCGCTGTTTCGTCAAGATCCACCACCGTGGTGATCGTGTGGTCCGAACCGACGACCGAGACCGTCGGTTCACCAATCCAGTCAAGGTGCGCGTCCATCCCAATCGTGCACTGCATTGACATCGCCGACGGTGCACCTGTGGGCCCGGGCAGCGCGAGAGTCGCCGCAACGGTGCCGATGTCGGCACGTGCGCCGGCGAGCACAGCGATGTTCAGTGAAAGTTCGTCCCCGCCAACCGGGGCGGCCGCAGATGCCGCGACCAGGATCCGTTCGCCGCACTGTCGGATACTGAACGGTGGTTCAGAATGCGCCGACCGCAGCGTCGACTTGCGAGTGCCGTCGCCGCCGGCGACGACCATCGAGCCCTGTGCCTTCACGTCGAGCGCGCTGCGATCCGCGCAGTGATCCAACCTGCAACCTCAGCCGCCCCAGACGCGTCGACGAGCGACGTCGAAAAGACCGGCTTGCCGTCGCGGCGCTCCCGCGCATCGCTCAACATCCGGTCGACGTCGGAGCCGACGTACGGCGCAAGGTCAACCTTGTTGATCACCAACAGATCGGCCATCGCGACACCGGGACCACCCTTGCGTGGAACATCATCGCCACCAGCGGTGTCGAGGACGAAGATCTGCACGTCGACAAGGCCCCGACTGAAGATCGCTGTGAGGTTGTCACCACCTGACTCAACAAAGGTGAGATCGACATCGCCGTGGAGCACCTCGAGCTGTTCCACCGCGTCGAGGTTGGCAGCAATGTCATCGCGGATTGCTGTGTGCGGACAGCAGCCGGTCTCGACCGCGACGATGCGTTCCGTTGGCAACACCGCCGCCTCGCGCAGCGCATCGGCGTCTTCAGAAGTGAAGATGTCGTTGGTCACGACAACCAACGACAGTTGGTCACGCAGGAGCGCGCACAGGGCGCCGACGAGCGTGGTCTTGCCCGAGCCGACAGGGCCGCCAATGCCGACGCGCAGCGCTCGCCGCGCCTCCGGATCGGCAGGATTGGGCGAAGCCGAATCGTACGGCACATCGTCGTGTGGGATTTCGTGGGGGATTTCGTGGGGAGGCATCGGTCTCTTTTCAGGCAACGAACAGGCGGGCGTCCCAACGCCCATGGTCTTCAGCAAGGATCTCGGTCAACGAACCACCATTCGCCGGGAGTTCAGCAACCGGCAACAGCGCCAACCACGCCGCATCGTCGGCCCAACGATCGACGTGCTCACCCGCCGCGGCCTGAACTGCGGCGACCGACATCGGATCGAGGCCAAGCAATCGAACCCCGGCCGACGTGACCGCTGCAGAGAGATGATGAAACGACAGCAATGCCGCATCGTGCGCTGTCCCACCGGACGCGGCGACCAGTGCACCGAGCACCACCGGTTGATGCACGGCAACTTTGGACCGCGCGATGGTGTCAATCATTGGCGCGCTCCAGACCGTCGCTCCGGCACGCAGCATCTGTCGCCCGAAGCGCCGGCTTGCGTCGCGCAGCCTGGGCGACAGCACGCGCGACGCGTACTCGGCATCGATCTCTTCGAGCACCCCCTCGGTCGGGTCGACGAGCGCTGCGACATGCGCGCTGAACGCGGCATCGACCATCCCCGTCGTGGCCAGGCGGCCGACGAGGTACCGCTCAAGGGTGGCATCATCGTGCACGTCACCAAGGCGTACCGCAGCCTCGACTCCGGCTGAGTTGGTGTGACCGCCCGCGGGAAACCGGCCATCGACCAACATCATCAACGCCGAGTTCATGAGTGATCGGCCATCAGTACAGGAAGTAGCGCTGCGTCATCGGCAGCGACTCAGCCGGCGACTCGGTCACCAGGTCGCCGTCGATGCGCACCGCAAAGGTGTCAGCGTCGATGTCGATGTCGGGCAGCGCGTCGTTGAGCACCATGTCGGCCTTCCCGACACGCCTCGTGTCAGCCACGGGCACGAGATCGCGTCGCACGTTCAGCCGATCGGGCAATCCGTCGTCAAGCGCAGCATTCGACACCCAGCCGAGCGACAGGCCGGGCGCAACCCCAGGCGAAGCACCGAACATCGGTCGGGGAAGCTGGGGCTGCGGCGTGGGAATCGATGCATTTGCGTCACCCATCTGCGCCCAGGCAATCATGCCCCCTTTGACCACCACGTGTGGGCGAACCCCAAAGAAGGCCGGGTCGTAGAGCACCAGGTCCGCAAGCTTGCCGACCTCGACCGAACCAACATCGCCGGCCAACCCGTGAGCGACCGCAGGACAAATCGTGTACTTCGACACGTAGCGACGGGCGCGCAAGTTGTCGCTCGGACCGTCTGACTCGCCACCGACGGAGAGCGCCCCACGGCGTGCCTTCATGACGTGAGCGGTCTGCCAGGTTCGCAGCACGACCTCACCGATGCGGCCCATCGCCTGACTGTCCGAGCCAATCATCGAAATGGCGCCCATGTCGTGGAGGATGTCTTCGGCAGCGATCG